>Ga0209096_1000180_pt1 | contig 90641 bp, 68 predicted proteins | sample AD_UKC034_MetaG_FD_184407 | JGI IMG/M metagenome (GOLD analysis project Ga0209096, IMG submission 184407) | Active sludge microbial communities of municipal wastewater-treating anaerobic digesters from USA - AD_UKC034_MetaG (SPAdes) (version 2) | ecosystem: Engineered > Bioreactor > Anaerobic >... | reverse complement strand
TGTACCTGATGATTTTGTACATGAAAAAAATCTAACACTCAACATTTACGATAATACCGGAAAACTCATTCAGCAAAAACTTCTGCAAATGAACGATGGCAAGATTAAACTCAATTTAGAAGCAGTAGCTAGGGGTATTTATACGGTAACTTTGAGTAGCAGGAAGAAGAGTTATTATGGTAAGATTGTGTTTGAGTAAAGGATTATTGGTGCATTTTGTAATGCAGAAAAGCTGGTGCTGCTGAGGCCTTAGCTTTTTTTTACAATTCGCTCACACTTCAACTCCGCTTAGTGTGACAATGAGAAAGGATTCGTGTTCGTTCATACAAACACCTATTCGTGAAGGCTGCTTGCGCAAAGGAATAATGCAATATCTACTTTTGATTATGGAACACGAAATGTTTTTTAGGGCTCCACTTGATCTGTTTATCAAGGCAAAATATATGCGCAAGATTTTGCCAAAAAATATTTAAAGGCTCTCCATTTCATTTGCACACTAATTAAACGTCTGTAGTTCCGAAAGTCTTCGATAAACACCATTCCGCTCAATTAAAGCAGTATGATTTCCTCTTTCAATGATCTCACCTTTTTGCATCACAATAATCTCATCGGCATGTTGTATGGTTGACAAGCGATGCGCAATAACCAAAGTAGTTCTGTTTTTCATTAAGCGGGTAAGCGCTTCTTGTACCAGTCGTTCCGATTCGGTGTCGAGGGCAGAGGTAGCTTCATCTAAAATTAGAATTGGAGGATTCATAAGCACCGCTCTGGCAATACTTAATCGCTGACGTTGGCCACCACTTAACTTACTTCCACGATCACCAATATTGGTATTATAACCATCCGGCATTTGTTCTATAAATTCATGTGCATTTGCAATCTGAGCCGCTTGTATAACTTCTTCATATGTAGAATTTGGTTTCCCAAATGTGATGTTATTGAAAACAGTGTCGTTAAACAATATCGCTTCTTGGGTAACGATTCCCATCATATTGCGCAAATCATTCAAGGCGATTTTACGAATATCAATTCCATCCAACAGAATGGCTCCATCGGCCGGGTCATAAAATCGAGGCAATAAGTCGGCCAAGGTAGTTTTACCCGATCCGGATTGACCCACCAATGCAATGGTTTTACCTTTTTCAATCGATAGATTTATATTCTTTAAAACATATCCTTCATCACCTCTGCTATACGCAAATAAAATATTGTTGTACTCAATGCTGCGATCAAATTTGTTTTTGCTAATAGCATTTTCGTCATCCTGAATACTCACCGGAGCATCTAAAATGGTATTGATGCGTTGAGCCGAAGCCAATCCTTTTTGGATATTGTAATAGGCAGTAGTAAATGCTTTAGCAGGAGGAATCAGCTGACTAAAGATGGCTATGAAAGCAATAAATTCTGCGGGTTGTAAAACAGGACCATCGCGCAAAACCAATTGGCCGCCAAAATACATGACCACAACCATAACCGCTGCTCCCATAAATTCACTCATGGGACTGGCGAGGTCTCTTTTGCGATAGGCTTTACGCATGGTTTTGCTAAAGGCGGTGTTTTGTTCATTGAACTTATGACTCATGTTTTGCTCAGCTGTAAAAGCTTTTATAATACGCAAACCACCAAGTGTTTCTTCTATATTGCTAAGCAATGCTCCAAACTGTGCCTGCGCTTTTGAAGAGGTTCTTCGTAAGCTCTTTCCAATTCGGCCTATCAGTATTCCGGCAAGGGGCAATAAAATGATGACGAATAAGGTGAGTTGAAAGCTCATCATAAACATAGTGAGCAAAAACAACACAACCGTTAGCGGTTCTCGAAAAATAACCTCCAATGAACTCATAATGCTGTATTCCAATTCTTGAGCATCATTCGAAATACGAGACATGATATCTCCTTTTCTTTCATTGCTAAAAAATCCGAGAGGCAATAACATGGTTTTGTTGTAAAGCCGATTGCGCACATCTTTTACTATTCCTAAGCGTACGGTAGCTAAGAAGTACATCGCCATATAACGGAAAAGATTTTTGAAGAAAAACATGACCACTACCAGCATGCAAATAAACATCAGCGCCTGTAGCTTTCCATTTTCTTCTATGTAGTGATGCAGAAAATAATTGAAGTTCCCAATGGCGGCTTCAACCGAAAAACTCCATTCCACTTTCTGATATTCGTTTGTGCTGTTGAACAGTACATTCAAAAAGGGCACCACCATCGTTAAACTGAACAACGAGAATAAAACAGAAAAGACATTAAAAAGAACATTGAGTAGAGCAGGTCCTTTGTATTCCTTTACATAAGCCAGTAATCGTACGTAATCTTTCACTTGTTAATCGCTAAGGGTGAATGTAAACACAATATTTAGTTTAATCGTATTCAATCAAAATTTAAATTAACCGGTAGTTTTTATATTCTCCGGGTCTCCAACCACTATATTTTTCTATTGAATAAAGTAAACGGTCTTTCATTGTCATTGTTATTTGCGAAGGATCATATTCAAAATCCCAATTCATTTTTTCGATCCAGGTTTTCATACTGCCCGGATGCGTGCCTTCAAAGCGCCTTAATAAATCGATCTGTGAATAATCAAATTCAAGTTGTTGACCCGTTTTCTTTTCTACCCACTGATCATCGTGCCACATTTTATGAAAAGATTTTTGCTTCAGTTGTTGCTCGCGCGGATGTTTTACCCAACCATAGTGATAAACGGATGCATTAACTGCTTTAACCTGTAACTTACGATTGCCTTTGCGGAATCCCTGGGCATCTCTAAACGATTTAATTTCCGGATCATTTTTTATGATTCGAATTTCATTGCGATACCATTTTCTCGATGCTCCAATAAAGTAATAATTACCGTAAAAATGTAAGTAGGAGAAGAGAAGTCCATCAACCTGCTCATCGTTTTCAAATTCAGTCAATGCGTTTTGGATATGGGTATAATCTTTTTCATGCAACACTTCATCAGCCTGCAAGTATAGTGCCCATTTGCTTGAAGGGTCTATTCTGTCAAATGCTTTGTTGGTTTCCTGAGCCAATACCATTCCTCCTTCTCGTTTGGAGTCATCCCAAACACTGTCAATAATTTTGATTTTTGGATCATTAATCGATTCAATTAAATCTCGTGTACGGTCTGTTGAATTCCCACACAAAACAATCATTTCATCAACCAATGGGAGTGCGGAGCGAATCGAAGCCTCTACCGGATAAGCAAATTGTATTGCATTGCGCACAAAAGTGAATCCCGAGAGTTTTGTCATACGCTGCAAAATTAGCATAAATAAAAAGTCGACATCTAAATTTCAAAAAAGCTACCTTTACTCCCGATATGGAATCTATGAGGCAACAAAAATTTGCCAGACTCATTCAAAAAGAATTGGCGGATTTGTTTAATAAAGAAGGCAGAAATTTTTTCGGATCAAGTTTTATAACCGTTACCGGTGTGCGCGTAACTCCCGATTTGGGTTTAGCTCGTGTACATTTAAGTATTTTTAAAGAAACAGATAAAAGTGCTGTTTTAGATAACATAGAACAACACCATACGGAAATTCGAAAGAAATTAGGGCAGCGTATTCGTCATCAGGTGAGGGCTATTCCTGAGCTGCAATTTTTCATCGACAATAGTATGGATTATGCCGAAAAGATGGATCAGATATTTCGCGATCTAAACATTCCACCCCAAACCGATTAATTTCTTAGCAAGCACTTTATGCAGTACGATCCTATAAAACGCAGCCTGGGGAGCATTTTTAATCGCAACCCTTTTTTGCGAAAAGTATTTTACCGATTGCTCGATTTGTTATTGCTCAGAGCCTGGCACGTGCATAAAGAACTAAGGCGATGGGAGAAAGGAAAGCCGAATAATTTAAACGTATTGGATGCCGGAGCTGGATTCGGACAATACACTTATTTTCTAAGTCGACTCAATAAAAACTGGAACATAAGGGCTGTTGATGTTAAAGAAGAACAGGTGGAAGATTGCAATTCTTTTTTCTCTCAGATTGGCATGGCGGAGAAAGTAAAATTTAGTGTTGCAGATTTAACCACTTTTAAAAGCGACACTCATTTTGATTTGGTTTTGTCGGTTGATGTTATGGAACATATATTGGAAGATGTACTGGTATTTAAAAATCTTATTGCATGCATGAATCCCGGGGCTATGTTAGTCATCAGCACTCCTTCCGACCAAGGAGGTAGTGATGTGCATTCGCAAGACGATGCTTCTTTTATTGAAGAACATGTACGTGATGGATATAACATAAATGAAATAGAGGAGAAATTAAAGTCGGCTGGTTTTTCTAAAGTAGAAGCACGTTACAGTTATGGCGCACCGGGCAAAATTTCATGGCGATTGAGTATGAAATATCCCATTCAGTTTTTAGGTGCAGTGCCACGGTTCATTGGCTTCTTGTTGTTACCTTTCTATTACCTAATCGCATATCCGATTTCTTTTGTATTGAATATGGCAGATGTTCGAATCAAACACAAAAGCGGAACAGGTTTAATTGTTAAAGCATATAAGTAAGTGCTGCTTTGAATGTAGCATTATACATAGCCCGCAGGTATTTTAGTTCCCGAAAAAAAAGGAATGCAGTAAACATCATTTCTACCTTATCGGTTGTAGCCGTTGCAGTTGGGACAATGGGATTAATCATAGTACTTTCTGTATTTAATGGCTTCGGAAATTTGGTGGTTAATTTATACGATGCTTTTGATGCCGATATAAAAATACGTGCGAAAGTAGGGAAGTATATGCAACCCGATTCGCTACTGTTGGCTAAGATTCGCAATCATCCTCAAGTGTCTTATGCGAGTGTTGTCGTAGAAGAGAATGTTTTGTTGCGCTATAGGAACAAACAGTTTTTGGGAAGGATAAAAGGGGTTAGCGAAGATTTTATTCGGGAGAAAAGGCTGAGCCGGTATATCATTGATGGCGATTATCCGGATACCAACAGCCAAAGGTTTATGATAATGGGAAGTGGAGTTGCCTATGCACTTGGGCTAAACATAAACGATCCTTTACAAAAAGTGAGCATGTATATGCCAAAGAGTGGAGTTGCATCCTCTCTTGATCCGAATGATGCTTTTACACAGGCGCATCAAAATGTAAGTGCTGTATTTGCTGTTCAGCAAGATTTCGATTCAAAGTATATTATTCTACCTTTCGATATAGCTCAGCAATTGTTGGATGGAAGGCCGGTCATTAGCGCAATAGAAGTGAATTTAAAACCTGAGGCTAAAGTTGATCCGGTAAAAAATGAAATAGAATCTTGGGCTAGCAATTCACTTGTTGCTCAAAGTAAAATAGAGCAACACGACTTTTTATATAAGATATTAAAGACGGAGAAGTTTGCCGTGTTTTTAATATTGGCATTTATTCTTCTCATTGCCACGTTCACTATTATTGGCTCGCTAACCTTGTTAATACTGGACAAAAAGAAAGACATCGTTGTCTTAAAAAGTTTAGGAGCCCCTTTGTCTATGGTGCGGAAGATCTTTCTGACCGAGGGAATGTTTATTTCATTGAGTGGTGCATTTGCAGGTCTTTTGTTAGGGTTGATCATTTGTATGGTTCAAATTCATTTTGGATTGTTGCGCATTGACAGCGCAAATGCCTTTTTGGTTGAATACTATCCTGTAGCTCTTGAATGCTCTGATTTCGCTGCAGTGTTTTCTCTAGTTTTTATCATTGGTTTTATTTCTTCGTATGTGCTATCACGAAAATTGGTTGATCGGGAATACGAACAATTATTGCGGTCGGAATAATTGCTTTGTCAAAGACATTTTGAAATTTATTCGGGATAAATTATTTAATAAAGTAAAAAGCCTTTTACAAAAACTGTAAAAGGCTTTTTAGCTGTTGTTATAGTTTACAATTACATCAATTGTCTTTCAAACCACCTTTTTTGGTACTGTAATTAATTTTTAAAGCGTTCAGTTTTCTGAGTTCTTGTTTAACATCGGATACAATACCCATTTTTGTTTCCTTATCAACCTTCAATGAAGTAGTCATCAAAGGAACTTCTCTTTCATCACGAGCCTTACGCTCCATTTCAATAAACTGCGGAATATCGTTAAGAGACGCATAGCTGTCATTCAACTGAATTCTAGGCTCTGTTCCAAATGTTTTGCGTAATGCTTCACTGTTTGGAGGACCGATATAAATATAACTCACCAATGATTTCTTCTCTAACTTTTGAATCTCTGTTGCATTGGGTGTTTGTACTCTTACTTTAAGACTGGCATCACGTATAACGGTGGTTACCATAAAGAAAAACAGAAGCATAAACACAATGTCGGGCAGCGATGCAGTATTGATGGATGGAGTACTTTTTCCTCCTTTCTTTTTAAATTTTGCCATAGTTGCTTTTAATTCGATTTTGAAACGTCTTTCGGCTCAGCTTCGGAGATTTTTATGGGATACATTTCTTGTATTTCCTGTCTTTGATCGTCACTGAGGTCTGCAAACAATTTTCCAAATTTTGAACGAGATGCTTCATCACGCAATTCATTATAAGCTGCTTTCAGTTCGTTTTGTACTTGTATGTACATGTTATAAGAAGTACCTCTGTCGTTTTGCAAAGAGATAACGGCTACCTGAGGATTTTCAGATAAGTTCGCTTTTTGCTGAGGATTGGCAACAAAATCTTTTGCCAACTTACGCATGTTGCGAATATCTTCCCAATTCCCTTCAACCAAAATCTGATCATTAGCATTGACCAACACTGTAAAGACATTTCGATCTTTTATTTCACTGTCATCCTGTTGCTCATCTTCCGGCATAGGAGGCAGTTTTGTAGTAATCCCGCTATCGACATCCATTGTGGTGGCCACAATAAAAAAGATCAAAAGCAGAAACGCAATATCTGCCATAGATCCGGCATTGATTTCGGGGGTACTTCTGGATTTCTTTTTAGCCATAATTCAATGGGTTATTTGCTAAAAGCTCTTTTTACTTCGGTGAACAATACCAGCCCAAGGCTACCAATGAAAATCAAATAAGTGGCAATTAAACCGGCTCCGATCCATTTACTTTGACCGGGAGAAACTATGGCTTGATATTTTTCGGCAACATCGGAACTTGAAAACATCAGGCAGACAAGCCAAAGAACCAACATGGCACCTATTCCAATTAAACTGTTTTTACCTTTTTTTGGATTCTTTACTATGTTCATAAGCGACATAACCACAGCCAAAACCAATGCGCCAATGAGCAAAATATAGGTAATCCACAGAAGAATATTAATTAAGGATTCAGACATAGTTTTTTACTTTTTTTGATTGTGTTTAACCAATAGATCAACCAATGAGATTGAACTATCTTCCATATCTCCTACCAATCCATCAATTTTTGAAACAAGATAATTGTAGAATACCTGAAGTATGATAGCGACAATCAAACCAAACAATGTAGTAAGAAGGGCTACTTTAATACCACCGGCCACTAACGAAGGAGAAATATCTCCGGCAGCTTCAATAGCATCAAACGCTTGAACCATACCTACCACAGTTCCGAAGAACCCTAGCATAGGAGCAAGAGCAATAAACAATGATAACCAAATCATTCCTCTCTCAAGCAAGCCCATTTGAACTCCACCATAAGAGATTACTGATTTTTCTACTATGTCAATGCCTTCATGTTCACGATCAAGGCCTTGATAGAAAATGCTGGCAACAGGACCTTTCGTGTTGCGACAAACTTCTTTAGCTTTATCAACACCACCATTATTAAGTGCAGATTCAACATCCTTTAATAAGGTCTCGGTATTGGTAGTAGCTTTATTTAAGTAAATAATTCTTTCAATAGCAATAGCCAAACCAAGAATTAAACAAATCAATACAGGGGTCATGTACAAGGGATCACCCTCAATGAATTTGCTTTTTAATACTTGGTGAAATGACTGTTCAGCGGCTGCGCCTTCAGCAGCAGCTTCTGCTGCTTCTTGAGCAAAACCTACGGTGGCCAGCAATACGAATGCTATAGTAGCCATAGAAAATGTAAAAATCGACTTTTTCATAAAGTTCATTTATTGATGTTTAGAGTTTTTATAAAGTTTTTAATAATCTTCTATTTCAAATATACATGGCGGAGAGAGTGGGATTCGAACCCACGATACGCTTTTGGCATATACACACTTTCCAGGCGTGCCCCTTCAGCCACTCGGGCATCTCTCCGGGACAAGCCCTCCTATCTCATGTTTTACAAGTCCGAAAAATACAAAAATTAATTACGTTACAAATATCAAATTTATTTTAAAGGACTTAGCTCGCCACGAAGTGAAACGGGTAAAAGTTTTGCAATTTTTTCTTTTTTTAATTTCATCCCCATTAAAACCATCAATTTTGTCAGTGCGGCTTCTCTGGTCAAATCGAGCCCTCCAATAACTCCAATTTCTTCCAATCGCTTGCTGGATTCGTATAGTCCTTGTTCAACAGTACCTCCGGCACATTGCGTAATATTTAACACAGGAATGCCTTGATCGATCAGCTTTTTTAAGGAATTCAAAAACCAGGGTTTTAAAGGAACCGTTCCAGAGCCATAACTTTCTAAGAGTAATGCTTTTAAATGTCCGGAGAGCAAATAAGACTCACAACTTTCTTTTTGCATAAGCGGACTTACGGTAAATAAGCCAACTTTTTCTTCTATGCCGGTATGTACCTTAAATATTCCTTTCGGATTGGGCAAAAGGTTTTTCTCGTCAATCATTAAATGAACGCCTGCCTCAGCCAGTGGAGGGTAATCGATGGATCTGAAGGCTTCGAAGTGATTGGAGCTGAACTTGGTGGAGCGGTTTCCTCTCAACAATCGATACTCAAAATAGATACACACTTCTGGGACCAAAGCTTTTCCATTTTTCCTCAATCCTGCAATTTCAATGGCTGAAATTAAATTTTCGCGTGCGTCTGTGCGCACTTGTCCCATCGGCAATTGTGAACCGGTTAATATGACCGGTTTGGCAAGATTTTCAAACATAAAACTTAAAGCAGAAGCCGTATAAGCCATAGTATCACTGCCATGCAAAATGACAAACCCATCGTATTTTGAATAGTTCTTTTCGACCAGTTGAGCCAAACGAATCCACAACTGACTGCTGACTTGCGAAGAATCGATCAGGGGTAATAAAGAAGTATACTCGGGTACACAATTCAATCTGCTAAGTTCAGGAACCAGCTTAAGAATATTTTTGAAGTTAATTGGTTTTAAAGTTGAACGCTTCTCGTGGTGAACCATCCCTATTGTTCCACCGGTATAGATCAGCAGTATTTTAGATTTTTTTTCCTTAGTCATTTAGGTGATTCAATTTAAATAAACGTATGGCGTTTGAACGTGTCAGATGCATACATTCCTCTTTGCTTATTCCTTTTATCTGGGCTAATTTTTCTGCTACTAAGTTAATGTAAACCGGTATATTTCTTTTACCTCTATATGGAGCAGGTGCCAAATACGGGGCATCGGTTTCCAATATCAAATGTTGCATGTCAATATCTTGAACCAATACATCCAAGCCCGCTTTTTTGAAAGTGACCACACCTCCTATTCCCAAAAGGAAACCGAGATTGATACATCGGAGCGCTTGATCTTTGTTGCCGCTAAAGCAGTGAAATATTCCTCCGGCAGATGGGGCTCCATCTTTTTCAATTTGCAATAGAATCTCTTCTGTACTATTTCGGCTATGTATGACAATGGGTAAGTTCTTTTCCTTAGCCCAATTCAATTGAATTTTGAATGCTTCAATCTGTTGAGCTTTTGTGGTGGTGTCCCAATACAAATCAATGCCGGTTTCACCGATGGCAAAGAATTGGTATTGTTCAAATAGCAAATACATTTTTTGTAATACCTGCTCATAGTTTTCTTTTACATAACAAGGATGCAATCCTAACATTGGAAGGCAAACACCGGCATGTTCTTTAACCAAACACATCATTGAATCGATGCTGTGTTCATCTATATTCGGCATTAAGAAGGTGCTTACATTTTGGTCGAGAGCTTCTTTTATTAATAGATCTCTATCGGCATCAAATTCGATTGCATATAGATGTATGTGAGAATCGATAATCATGTCTCAAAAATACAACTATAAAGAAAATGGCACGATGTGAATATGTACTTTTGTCTGGTGCCGGATTTAGAATATAAAATACTGATTGTTCGATTAAGTTCGATTGGTGATATCGTTTTAACGACTCCGATCATTCGATGTGTGAAACAGCAATTAAAAGCAGAAGTACATGTATTGATCAAAAAAAACTTCGCTCAGGTATTAGCCAATAACCCATATATAGATCAAGTAAAGTATTTCGAAAATGATATGAATGCTTGTATTGCTGAATTGAAGAAAGAAGGATACACGCACATCGTTGATCTACACAATAATATTCGATCGTATAGAATTAAGAAAGCATTGGGAATTCTATCTTTTTCATTCCCAAAACTGAACATACAAAAGTGGTTGAGGGTAAATTTAAAAATAGATGTTCTTCCAAAAGTTCATATCGTAGATCGTTATTTTGAAGCGTGCCAATCGTTGAATGTAAAGAATGACCATAAAGGGTTGGATTATTTTCCTTCAGAAAAGGATTTTATGGTAGTTCAAACTTTACCTTCATACTTCTTATCGGGATATGTAGTTTTTGTTTGTGGAGCCATGCATGAAACGAAACGCTTTCCGGTATCAAAATTCATTGAAGTAGCCAATCAATCGAAGCATCCTGTTGTATTGATTGGAGGTAAGGAAGATCGTGCATTAGCAGAAAGCATTGTAGAGAAATCAGAAACGCAAGTTTTTAACGCTTGTGGTCGAACCAGTATAAGCGAATCGGCTGTGCTGATCAGTAAAGCCAAAGCGGTATTAACAAACGATACCGGAATGATGCACATAGCTGCAGCATTTAATAAACCAATCGTGTCTGTATGGGGGAATACCATTCCTGAATTTGGTATGTATCCTTATTTACTAGATGAAAATAAAAATTCATTTATTAGTGAAGTTAAATTGTCGTGTCGGCCTTGCTCAAAAATTGGGCACAGTCAATGCCCTAAGGGACACTTCAATTGTATGCAGCTACAAAATAGTATGGAGATCGCTGAAAAGTTGAATACCTTTTCTACTGCTTCACAAAAAGAGCTTTAAGTTCAGTAGCGTCATCCGGTTTCATTTTTCCGGCAAGAATTAAACTCAATTGTTTTCTTCTGAGCGCTCCGGCATAGCGTTCTTTTTCTTCATCGGATTCCGGGATTAATTCAGGCACTGAAATAGGTGCGCCCAATTGATCAACTGCAACGAATGTATAAATTGCTTGATTGCATTTAATTCTATTGCCACTAATATTGTCTTCCACCCAAACATCAATAATCACTTCCATACTCGAAGTGAATGCACGCGAAACTTTCGATTGCATAGTAACAATCTGACCTAATTTGATTGGCTGATTAAACGATACATTATTTACCGATGCCGTAACCACCACTCTATGACAATGCCTGTGAGCGGCAACCGCTGCGGATATATCCATCCAATGCAATAATCGGCCTCCCATTAAATTTCCTAATACATTGGTATCGTTCGGTAAAACAATTTCAGTATTAATGGATATAGATTCTTTCGCGGTTTTTGGTTTCATGATATTATTTAGAGATAGGACAGATTAATTCTATTAGGCTTTTACTTTTTCGTTCACCATATCGCGTATGGCTTTACAAACACTCTGAGTATCAAACCCACATTCCTGATACAATTCTTTTTGTTCACCATGTTCGATAAAACGATCGGGAATTCCTAATCGAATCATTTGAGCAGAATAATGGTGATCGGCCATAAACTCAGCAATAGCACTACCGAATCCACCCATTAAACTTCCGTCTTCAATGGTAATTATTTTACTAAACTCAGCAAAAACTTCGTGTAATAAAGTATGATCGAGTGGCTTGGCAAATCGCATATCAAAATGTGCAGGATAAATATTTTCCGTAGCTAAAATATCACAGGCTTCGCTGGCAAAATTACCCGGATGTCCAAAACTTAATATTGCAATATGTTCTCCTCCTCTTAGTTTTCTTCCTTTTCCGGGTTCAATAAATCGTAGTGGGGTTTTCCATTCAATCATCACTCCATTTCCACGAGGATAGCGAATGCAAAAGGGCCCCATGTTTTCATGTTGAGCGGTGTACATAAGATTGCGAAGCTCTTCTTCGTTCATAGGAGCGCTAACGATCATATTAGGTATGCAGCGCATATAGGCAATATCGAATGCGCCATGATGTGTAGGACCATCAGCACCGGCAATGCCGCCACGGTCGAGACAAAACACGACATTCAAGTTTTGCAATGCTACATCGTGAACCACCTGATCGTATCCCCTTTGCATAAACGAAGAGTATATGTTACAAAAAGGAATATAGCCCTGAGTTGCCATTCCGGCTGAAAAGGTAACCGCATGTTGTTCGGCAATGCCAACATCAAAAGCTCTATCCGGTATTTCTTTCATCATGATATTTAAAGAACATCCACTGGGCATGGCAGGAGTAATCCCAACAATTTTTGTATTGCGTTTGGCCAATTCAACAAGGGTATGTCCAAATACATCTTGATATTTTGGAGGCTTTGGAGCACTGTCTTTTGGTTTGAAAATTTCACCTGTAATTTTATCAAACAAACCAGGGGCATGCCATTTAGTTTGATCTTTTTCCGCCAATGCATAGCCTTTACCTTTTACTGTAACGCAATGCAATATTTTAGGACCGGGTATTTCTTTTAAATCATTCAATACTTTTATCAAATGATCAACATCGTGGCCATCTATAGGTCCGAAATATCTGAACTTAAGCGATTCAAATAGATTGCTCTGCTTCAGAATAATGGATTTCATTCCGTTCTCAATCTTCTGAGCAATCAACTGAGCATTGGGACCAAACTTTGAAATCATTCCCAACAATTTCCACACTTCATCTTTTACTTTATTATAGGTGTAAGAAGTGGTGATATCGGTTAAGTATTCTTTTAATGCACCAACATTAGGATCAATGCTCATGCAATTATCGTTGAGTACTACGAGTAAATTAGAGTTTTCAACTCCTGCATGATTCAAAGCTTCAAAAGCCAAACCTGCAGTCATGGCGCCATCTCCTATAACCGCTATATGTTGTTTGTCTTTTTCTTGACTAATTTTTGAAGCGACAGACATACCCAAAGCAGCAGAAATTGAAGTGCTCGAATGGCCTACACCAAAGGCGTCAAATTCGCTTTCGCTTCTTTTGGGAAATCCGCTAATGCCTTGATAAATTCTGTTGGTATGAAAAACGTCTCTTCGGCCGGTAATTATTTTGTGCCCATAAGCTTGATGACCAACATCCCATACCAATTGATCATCAGGTGTATTGAATACATAATGCAAGGCTACGGTGAGTTCAACCACCCCTAAACTAGCTCCAAAATGACCGCCATTTACTGAAACAATGTCAATGATAAAATTGCGCAACTCATCGCATACCGCTTTCATCTGATCGGCCGATAGACTTCTCAAGTCTTTCGGGGTATCAATTTTACTCAGTAAGGGGTATGAATCGGCTTTAGACATTTATATGTATTTCTCTGCCCACAAATGTAGCAATTATAATGTGTGAGTCTTTTAGATCGGCTATAGACTAAACAGAAGTTTTTTGGATTTGTTTTGTGAGCAAACGAACTTAATCGTGCGACTCCATCATAAAAGGTTCAATATGAATGATTGGAATGCCGTGCAGAACTTTAAAATTTTCCACTACTATACAGCGATTTTCTATAGCAATCAACTTCACTGAAGCAGTTCCAAACAAAGGAGCATGTTTTATTTCAATCGGCATTTTGGCTTGCTTTTCAGCTACTGCATTCCCTTTTTCATGCGGCAAAATAAGTTGCTGTCGCATGGAGTAAGTAATTTTTAGGTTGGTAAAATCCTTAAGCTGCTCTATTTGAGTATCACTAAAGCGATCGTTCAACTCGATGGTAGTTCGAATAGATTTTTGTTCAAATTCCAATAAATCGAAAACGCCATTGTTGGTAATGCCTATTCCGGAGTGATGTTCTTTCATTTTCACGCTTCAACTCGTAAAAGTACATAAGTTATATAGATCACCAATTTTTGATGTTCATTGACTTTGAATAAACCAATAAATAGTAGAATTTTGCGCGTGATAAAAAAGAAACTGGTTATTATGGAACATACTATCATAAAAGAACTTTTAGCCGCAACCGATCGAGTGGGTAATGAGGTAATTGTTAAAGGATGGGTTAGAACACACCGAGCAAGTAAACACGTTGAGTTTTTGCAGTTGAATGATGGAACAACGATTCATAATATTCAAGTAGTTGTTGACCCAAGTGGCTTTGATGAGGCACTTTTAAAAAATTGTCATACCGGAGCGTGTATTATGGTATCTGGTACTTTGGTGCAATCGCAAGGGAAAGGACAGAGTTTAGAAATTCATGCAAAAAATATTCATGTTTACGGTACGGCAGATCCGGAAACATATCCGCTTCAAAAGAAAGGGCATACCCTTGAGTTTTTAAGAGAGATAGCCCATTTAAGATTTAGGACCAATACGTTTGGTGCCGTGTTTAGAATCAGACATGCGTTGGCTTACGCCATCCATAAATATTTTAACGACAATGGATATTATTATTTGCATACTCCCATCATCACAGCTTCTGATGCGGAAGGTGCAGGTGCTATGTTTAAAGTAAGTACACTTGATGCGGATAAACTTCCTCGCAATGAAGATGGAGCAATTAACTTTGAAGAAGATTTTTTTGGACGCGAAACCAGCCTAACTGTTTCAGGTCAGCTCGAGGGGGAATTAGGAGCAATGGCGCTTTCTAAAATTTATACGTTTGGCCCTACTTTCAGAGCTGAAAATTCAAACACAGCTCGCCATCTGGCCGAGTTCTGGATGATTGAACCTGAAATGGCATTTTACGAAATTACCGAAAACATGGACCTTGCAGAAAACATGTTGAAGTATTTGGTGAATTATACACTTAGCCATTGCAAAGATGATTTGGAGTTTCTAAACAACATGTATGATAAATCGCTTTTAGAGAAATTGAATTCAATTGTTCAATCAACCTTTGAACGCTTAACCTATACAGAGGCAATTAACATCTTACAAAACAGCAATCAAAAGTTTGAGTTTAAAGTGGATTGGGGAACGGATTTGCAAAGTGAACATGAAAGATATTTGGTAGAGAAACATTTTAAAAAGCCTGTTATACTAACCGACTATCCGGCTTCAATAAAAGCTTTTTATATGAAGCAAAACGATGATGGTAAAACGGTTCGTGCAATGGATGTTTTGTTTCCGGGAATAGGCGAGATAATAGGTGGCTCACAGCGAGAAGAAGACTACAACAAATTGCTTAAGCGTATGAAAGAAATGCACATTGATGAGAAAGAATTGTGGTGGTATTTAGAAAGCAGAAAATTTGGTACGGCACCGCATGCAGGTTTTGGTTTAGGCTTCGAACGTTTGGTGCTTTTTGTAACCGGTATGAGCAATATCAGAGATGTGATTCCTTTTCCACGTACACCTAAAAACGCTTCGTTTTAAAAAAGAAAAGAGCCGGTGTACCCCTTAATAATACACCGGCTGATATATAAACAAACAACCACGAAAACTATTTAAGACTAAAATTGACCGGCAAACACATTTGAGTTCTTACCGTTTTTCCTCCTTGCATAGCCGGATTCCAATCGGGCATATTATTTACGCTGGTCAATGCTACTTCATCACATCCGCCTCCTATACCTCTGACAACTTCTGCCTTTTCTATTTTGCCTTTTGAACTTACTTCGAAGCAAACATATACCAGGCCTGTAATATTATTTCGTTTAGCTTCTGACGGATATTTTATGTTTTGGTTTAAATAATTCAATAGTGCCAATTCTCCACCCGGAAAACTAGCTGCTATTTCAGGTACCTTTATAAAAGGTTCCGGATCAATCACCTCGGGTTTGAGAACGATCGTTGTTATAGCAATGCTATCGCTTTTCTTAGGCTGAGGATTAGGCTTTGGATCGGGGTTGGGTTCAAAAGTATTTTCTACAGCCTTTATATTATTCGATACAGCGGGCGCTTTGATTGGTTCTTTAGTTCTAATAATCGGCATTTGGAGCTCGACAAATTCGTTTTGCTCAAAACTTTTTTCCCAAACCAAATCACCTTTTGGGCTTTGCCATTCAAAAGCAAGTAAACTCATTCCAAGACTCAAGCACAGTCCGATTTGAAAATACAGCGCTCTGTGTTTTTCTATTTTTTCGGATATTAATTTCTTCTCGTTCATATGCTTGTTTTACCTATAACGGATGAAACAGCCATAAGTATCTAGCAAAGGCAAATATTATTGTCAGAAAATTGTAATAAAGAATTTTGAAGGATAAGAGATAATTAATCCTTAGAAAAATAATCTAAGCTCTGATAGAGTCCTGTGCTTTCTTTCTTAAGCTGCATTAAAACATCATTGGTAAGTGCACTGGCTCCAAACCGAAATAAAGAATTGTTCATCCAATCATTACCTAAAGTTTCTTTGAGCATTATCAAATAATGTAAAGCAAGTTTAGATGTGCTGATTCCTCCGGCAGGTTTCATCCCTACACGAATACCGGTTCTGTAAAAGTGATCTCTAATACTTTCGAGCATAACCAATGTTACTGGAAGTGTCGCAGCCGGTTGAATTTTTCCGGTTGACGTTTTAATAAAATCGGCTCCGGCTTCGATGGCTATTTCACTTGCCAAGCGTACATTATCTAATGTAGATAATTCACCGGTCTCCAATATAACTTTCAAGTGAGCTTTTCCGCAAGCTTCTTTTACTTTGGCAATTTCATCATATACGAATGCGTATTCTCCTCTCAGAAATTCACCTCTTGAAATGACCATATCAATTTCATCTGCTCCTTCATTTACTGCATGTCGGGTATCATCCAACTTCACTTTTAAATTTGACATTCCACTGGGAAATGAAGTGGCAACAGCTGCTACTTTTACTTCAGATCCTTCGAGTGCTTTACGAGCGGTTTTCACCATATTTCCATAAACACATACGGCTGCCACTCTTGGAATACCCGGCAAATCATCGGCCGGATGTAATGCTTTACGACAAAGTTGTTTTACTTTCTCAGGAGTATCTTTGGCTTCTAGTGTGGTTAAATCAATCATACTTAAAACCAATTTCAGACCTTCAACTTTGCTTTCTTTCTTTATACTTCTCTTTGTAAACCGGCTTGCTCGTTCTTCAATCGATACGGTGTCAACGGAAGGGACCTCCACATATACGCCATTTTTAATTTTTACCTGAGACATGATGATGCTTTATGCAAAGGTAAGATTTAGCAACGTATTTACTTTACATTCTAAATTTCAATTAATAATTTTCAAGCGTATTTAACAAAACATTTTTCTTATGTTTAATTCATATCCGTGCTAATGTTGTATTTTTGATTTCGCTAAATGTTAAAACAAACCCTATCCCAAAAGATGCTTCAAAAGCTGAGTCCACAACAGATTCAGCTTATGAAACTATTGCAGGTACCCACCGCAATGTTGGAGCAAAGAATTAAGGAAGAAATTGAGCAGAACCCGGCATTAGAGGAAGGAGCGGAAGAAGAGGACGAGGAGAAACTCGAACTATCGGAGGACGACAAAGACTCCCCTGAAACAGAAGATGATTTTGATACCGAACCCGATGAAGTTGACATTGATGCTGAGCGCGCCAATGATGATATTGATATTGAAGATTATTTGCAGGATGAAGATTTGCCTTATTACAAAACGCAATCAAAAAACTATAGCGCTGACGACCAAGCGGTAGAAATGCCGGTTACATTCAATCCATCATTTATGGATCACCTTCATTCTCAATTGGGCATTTGCAATCTAGACGACCGGCAAATTTTAATTGCCGATCAAATATTAGGAAGCTTAGATGATGATGGATATTTGAGGCGAGATTTGAATGCCATAGTAAACGACCTGGCTTTTTCACAAAATGTTTCGTGCACACTTGCTGAAGTTGAACAGTTGCTTAAACTGGTTCAGTCGTTTGATCCGGCTGGTGTTGGAGCACGCGATTTGAGGGAGTGTCTTTTACTTCAATTGGATAGAAGAAAAGAATTAAATACTGCTGCCAAGCATGCGCTTGCAATAGTTTCTGATTATATGGAAGAGTTTAGTCGTAAGCATTACGACAAGATTGCATCCAAATTGAACTTATCTGAAGCGGAGTTAAAGAATGCCGTTCAGGAGATATTAAAATTAAATCCGAAACCCGGAAACGCATTTGGTGAAAGTAATCGCCCGACCCAACATATTATACCAGATTTTATTATAGTCAATAGAGATGGTATGTTGGATCTAACATTGAATTCTAGAAATGCGCCTGAGCTAAGAGTGAGTCCGGATTACAGAGAAATGCTTAGAGGGTATAGTGAAGATAAAAGCAAAGACAAAAGCAGCAAAGAGGCGGTACAGTTTATCAAACAAAAACTCGATGCTGCAAAATGGTTTATCGATGCTATAAAACAACGACAGCTGACTTTGCTCACTACCATGGATACCATTATGAATTATCAATACGATTATTTTCTTGATGGAGACGAAACCAAACTTAAGCCAATGATTCTAAAAGATATTGCGGAGATCGTTGGTTTGGATATCAGTACAGTTTCTCGTGTAGCCAATAGTAAATACGTTCAAACTCCACACGGAACTTTTTTGCTAAAAAGTTTTTTCAGTGAGTCGTTGAGTACCGACAGTGGTGAAGAAGTTTCGACACGTGAAGTGAAAAAAATACTGACCGAAGCGGTTGAGAATGAGAATAAGCGTAAGCCATTGCCCGATGAAAAGTTGGCAAAAATATTAAATGAAAAAGGCTATAACATTGCGCGAAGAACCATTGCAAAATATAGAGAGCAATTGGGCATTCCGGTGGCTCGATTGCGTAAACAATTGTAATCCTAAACAGCAGTGCAAGCGACTTCTTTCATCAGACCTATACCGTTTAACAGAAAACTATCCACTTTCTTGGCATATGCTTTTCATCCTTTGCTTATGCCCGTTTATGCTACGCTATTGGTTTTTTATTACAACATATACTTGGTGTACAGCATTCCTGCCGTTGTACAGCGTATTATTTTATTGCTCATAGTAGTGAGCACCCTATTGTTTCCTTTAGCCACTGCCATAATGCTTTTGCAAAAAGGCACCATATCCTCTTTGCACATGCCCCTTCGAAAAGAGCGAAACATACCCTACCTCACTACAGCAATATATTATTTTACCGGCTGGTACCTGCTATCAAGATTACCCGTAGGATTGATCTTTAGTAAGATAATGTTGGCAGCTTCTATTGCAATAATACTCGTATTCTTCATCAACCTTTTTTTTAAAATATCCATTCACATGATTGGTATTGGTGGCCTTACCGGCATATTGGTTGCGCTTTCATCTCATTTGATTATTTCCATCACTGTACCAATTCTAATCACCGTATTTATTGCCGGGCTATTAGGCACTGCGCGTATTGTTCATGGAAAGCATAGTCCATTGGAAGTTTATACGGGTTTTTTATTAGGGTTTTTCTGCGAATGGATCTTCATGTCTTAAGCAATTTTATTTTAGTTCAGAGAATAAATTAGCAAAAGAAAATCTTTAATTTTCATGCATCAATTGAATGGTATGTGTGCTAGTATTCGAATTGGTGTTATTCGATTTTTTATAGGCGTATTATTATTAACTTCTGCTTCATCAAAAGCGGTCGAATTGTATTTTTTAGATAGCACATTACAAGTGCTTAAACAGACTCAAGTTGACTCAGTAAAACTGAACTGTTTATATACCTTAAGCTTCGAGTATGGATTCTTAGCTCCCGATACTGCGTTAAAATATGGTCATGAATGTTTGCAGTTGGCATTAAAAAATAAGGATACGGTCTATATGTTCAACGCTTACAATGCTATGGGAAATGCATATGAATCTATGTCAAAATTTGATGAAGCACGATATTGTCATTATCAAAGTTATCGGCTTGCTCTTTTATCTAAGAAGTACAACAAAATTTCTACAAGTCTCAATAACATCGCCATTACTTTAAAAGAACAAGGACAATACAAAGAAGCATTGAATTTGTATTTAAAGACTTTAACGTATATGAACCGTACAGGGAATCTGGGCATGCGCATGTATTTTTATATCGCGGAACTCTATTTAGAATTGGGTAACGTAGCGGAGGCGAAAAGATATACCGAATTAGGAAATACCCTAATTGCAAGTGATACATATGGATATTTACACCCTTTGTATCAAATCAATGTCGGGAGGTGTATGTATCATGAAGGAAAAATTGATTCCGCAATTATAGTCCTTCAACAAGCAGCCGATCGATTTAAAGATCAAAGCGAGCAGTTAAATTATGCCATATGTTTAAGGAGCTTGGGGGATATATTTTATGAAGAAAGTCGTTATGAAGAAGCCTTAAACAAATTTTTGGAAGAAAGATTGATTCAAATTTCATTGAAGAATGGAAATGGCATTTGTCTTTCCAATATTAATTGTGCGCTATCTCTATACAAAGTAAATCCAAAGGAACGATTCAAAATAGACAAGTATTTGAACGAAGGCTTACAATATTTATATGCTATAAAGGCGAATAAGGAAAAGTTGAAGGAGACCTTTAGGCGTATTGCGAAATTGTTTGAAGAACGCTCAGAACATGCTAAAGCTCTAGAATTTTATCAGCACTATTCACGATTAAATGATTCTTTACTCAATGTTGAGAAATATAGACAAATCAACGAGCTGCAAATTCAATACGAAACCTTAAACAAAGAGAAGACCATTGCGAAGCAACAGGCAGACCTCATTAAAGAACAAACATTAGTAGAGAGGAAGTCAGATCAAATTATAATTCTGACATTAATAGTCGTTTTGATTGTTATAGCCAGTGGATGGTTTTATCAGAGCAATTCTGCGAAGCAAAAATTGGAGTTTGCCATAAATCTTGAAAAAGAAAAAAAAGAAAATGAACTTAAACGATTGGCTAGTGAGTTTAAAGAAAGAGAACGTATATCAAAAGATCTGCATGATGAAATTGGAGCCGGATTGTCTAAACTATCTTTGCTATCAGGTCAATTCCAGAATTCACCGGACTTGAACATCTCACAGAAAAAACAATTGCGAAGCTTCTCAACAGTATCTCAACAATTGTCGAATAATTTGCGCGATTTGGTTTGGGCTTTAAATCCATCGAACAACACTTTAGATAATTTAATTTATCGTATGCATGAACATGCCAATGATTTTATGGATGGATTGAATATAAAGTTTAGTATGAACATACCGGAGACGATTGAAGAAAAGAAAATAACTAAAGAAGTCCAACGAAATATTATCATGACTTTTAAGGAAGCCTTAAATAATGCGGTTAAACATGCAAAGGCCGATGTTATTCAAGTTTCAATCAAAACCGAACAAAATTTGTTGAGCATATCTGTAAGCGATAATGGAATAGGGTGTGAAATTGATAAAGTAAAATCTAGTGGAAACGGACTCAGAAATATGGAGCAAAGGATTGCGGATATTGGGGGAAAATGGAACATTAATTCTAATAGTGAAGGAACTCAGATCGCGATATCGGTTCCTGTTTAAAGGAACGGTACAAAAGACAAATCACATCTTTATGTGATCTATTGATGACTCATATTTGTATAAATTTACGAGCCAGAAAAAGTATGAGCATTAAACTATCTATTGTTGAGGATCAAAAAGACATTCGTGAAATGTTGGAAGCCTTGTTTAAAGGGAGCTCAAACATTCAATTTCAAAAGTCTTTTGCTGATGCTGAATCCGCTCTCAATGAATTACCTGACTTAAACTCAGAAGTGGTTTTAGTGGACATTCAACTGCCTGGCAAAACAGGCATTGATCTGATAAAGCAATTGTCCGAATCAATGCAATCAACTCAATTCATCGTATGTTCTTCCATCGAGGATAGCGAAACCATCTTTGAAGCTTTGCGAGCAGGAGCAAATGGATATATATTAAAGTCAGAGACTCCTTCAAAATTAGTGGAATCGGTTTATGAAGTACAGAATGGAGGATCTCCTATAAGTACCCAAATTGCGCGTAAAGTTATAGGTAGTTTTAAGGATAAGGAAGTGCCAAGCAGCGACTGGAAAAATTTATCCAACAGGGAGAAAGAAATTCTGGATTTGCTAAGCAAAGGATTTCGATATAAAGAAGTGGCTATAAAATTATTTATTAGTACCGATACCGTTAGAACTCATATCCGAAATATTTATGAGAAACTTCAGGTAAACTCTAGAACCGAAGCACTAAACAAAGTATATCCCAGAAACTAATTACTACTATCATGCTATTGTAGCATAATGCGCTTGCTTTCATATTTGCAAATAAAACAACACGTATGAAATCAATTATTAAAATCATTTGCATAGGAATATTCCTATCTCTTTCAGTAAATCTAAATGCACAAAACGCAGACTTCGGTAATAAGGTGGTTACCATTGACAAGCCAAGCAGTAAATCGATGGGTGAGTTTACGGAATGGACTAAAATGGAACTTGTCTTGGAAGATGGTAGTAAAGGAGAGATTGAATATAGAATAGCTCTTGCCAATCGTAAGGGAATCGCTTGTCACTATCAAGTAGAAGTAAAAAACAATACGAGCGCAAAACTCAAACTTACTTTCGATTCTAACTATTACGACAAATTAGTTAAATCTCATTTTGGTGAAAAGAAGCAAGGGACTGTTAAGCCAGGCGCAATTATGGAAGCAACTCTTATTGCTCAAGGGTGTAAAAAAGAAAAGGGTAAAGAATTAAGTGATTTCGAAAATTGTATGGCTTGTGACTTTTTTGTTGATCTATATGCAATGCAACTTAAATCAAAATAGTCATGAAAAAACTACTACTTATCTTATGTCTTGCTTGGATAAATATCACCAATGCACAAACCCTTACCTATGCTAACTTTTCACTTTGTTTAGGTTTTACCAATTCAGTTATCGTTGGAAATAATTCTTCACTAAACCCTACAATTTTAACAAGCGTTGGCAATGGTATCACTTGGAATGCAAGTGGATTGACCGCTGCAGCAGGATATCCTGTTTTGAATATGGTATATGTCAGTTCTGTTGGAACACCCTATGCTTCATTGTATTCTCAAAGCAATTATGTGGAATATGATCCGGCACTCACCTCTGTATTGGAATATCATTATCTGAAATTGAATAGCGATAGCCTGGTAACCGTTGGAACCTATCCATCAAGCGGAGCACATGAAGACTATACCGATTTAGATAAACACCTTATTTTTCCCTTTAGCTATGGACAATCTTTTACCGATACCTACGCCAAAACAAACTATAGCAATGCATCAACAATAAGCAGCTATCAGAACGGGACAAGAATGGTAACCTTTGCTGGATTTGGTACTTTAATCCTTCCACAAAGCACATTCAACAATGTGGCAATGGTTACAGAGATGAGAACGAATAACCTTGGACCTAATTCCACCTATATTACCTGGTATGATATAAACACAGGAAGAAAACTCTTATACTATTCGGAAAATAATGGGAATGTAACCGTAGCGTACTCAAATTCTATAAGTACAAGCATTGATGAGGATGGATCGAGAATAAAAACTTTGGCTTACCCCAATCCAACTAACGGAATTATTTTCATAGATGATTTGCCCAATCAAACTATAGTCTATATTTACGATGTAAACGGTCGATTGATGGATCAAAGCATTTCAAATAATAATTCGTTGGATGTACAAAATCTGTCGAGCGGGAATTATATTCTTCGGTTTAAAGACAAAAACCAAAAAAATTCATTCGTTCCAATAGTAATAGAATCAAAATATTAGTCTATAACTTATATGAGAAAATTTATTGCCACATTTTTTACGATTATGATTACAGTTATACTGTTTTCATGTAACCAAACAGCACCTATGAGTGAATCAAGTTCTGTAGATCCTGCTTTTGCTGATACATTGATGAACCGTTGGAATCAAGCATGGAATAGTCACGATTCTACGTATGTATTCAATTTGTTTGATCAGCATTCTGTTGTTGTGTTTTCATCGAGTGCGACAATGGCTGGAGCGGATATTATAAACGCAAATTGGATTGGAAAAAACTTACCTATGGTAGCTAATTTAAAGACAGAAAAAATAAATGCCTACAATACAGATGATATGGCTTATTATGCCGGCAGTTATACTTTGGATATTATTCAAAACGATTCTGTGGTGGATTCCGATGCAGGAATTTATACTACCATTTGGAAACTCAACGAAAACAAAGAGTGGAAAATTGATTTGATGTTTTTTGGAGTGCTTGTAAAGTGACCTGTTCATACACAAAAGCCTAAAAAAACCGCTCAACTTGTGAAAGAGGAGCGGTTTTTCATTGTATTAAACTAACACTACATCTTCACCAGTTTCTTCGTATATATTCGCCCATCAACTTCTATTTTGCAAAAATATATTCCTTGAGCTAGCCTTTCATTTTTGTATTGCATCTGAACCAACCCTTTTTGCCTATATTCATTTTGCACTAATTTTTCAATTTCTATACCAGCTAAATTAATGATGCTAATTGTAACCTGTGCATCATCGGGTAAGCTAATCTCTAAATTAAAGCTACTATTAAATGGATTGGGACTGACGGTAATATCTTTTGGATTTAAAACAACATCCACCTTATTTTTCTTAGCAGGTGAGTTTCGATCACTTTTAGTAATGTTATCTGCTACAATACCTATTGGTCTGGCTACACTCGTAGTACAAGGAGTAACATATGCAGTAAAATTACATCCCGACAAAGCTGTAAAACCTGGAGTTAGAGTAATTTCATTTGCGGTTAAGTATGTTGATCCCCCACTATTAACAGTAGTAGTGCCACAGCTATTATAAGGTGTTGTAATAGACGCTACAGCACTTTGACCGTAAAAAATAAAAGGAGCTATTCCATATGGTAAAATAAGGCACCCGTTATAATTTAATGTTGTAGGTTTTGACCCAACACCAACTGCATGCCATGCTCTTGCAGTTTGGTATGCTTCGTTACTGCAATTACCATAAAGATCTCTTGCGGCTTTTATCCAATGCGTTCTTGCATTAGAATAATTTGAACTTGAAGTAAAATAAATATCAAGAGCACGATAGGCTATAGCAGCTGCGGCAGTTTTTCCAATACCTGAAACACTATAGCTGTTTCCATTATCATTGGTGCCTGATCCACCTTCTGCAAGAAGATAAAAGAAATAGTTTTGAACACCACTATTTGTATGCACTCCACCATTATCAGGACTACTTGAACTTGTTGGTGCCCAGTAGGTACCACCATACGTATCAGGATCATTAAAAGCATTAGGATTGGATAAAGATCGTATTGGATCCGGGCTTCCCCAAGTGTCTAATCGATCAGCACCTTCAAGGTAATCGCATCCACCCGTAATAGAATAGTTTTCAATCATCTCACCAAAAATATCACTGAACGATTCATTCAATGCTCCTGATTCACCTTGGTAGGTTAAACCTCCACTTACAGCTGTTCCTGTAACACCATGTGTAAATTCATGACCTAATATATCAATGGTGCCCCAACTATCAATATTACCAGACTGATTACAACCTGAACCTACTTTACATACTGCAGGACCTGTTGCTGGCCAACTAAAAGAAGCATTGTCTTCATTGCTGCTTGTAAATGGCCAAGGTGCACAATTATCACCAGTAAAGCGGGCATTTACATAAGCGTCTATATCTCCATTATTGTTATCCCATCCATTTCTTGAAAATACACTTGAAAAATAATTTCGTGATTTTTCGAGACCCCATAAAGTAGCTGTGCCTAAAGTTTTTACTTGCGTATTCCAATTGGTTCCACTTACATCTGTTATTTCTATTGCATTTGGTGTAGTGGTTGTACTATTCCAATCTCGTACCCATATATAACCGCTTTGACAATCATCATACAATCTGTAGGTACTGCCGGTCCATTGAATGAAAACAGTAGTTGGAGAATAAAACGGATTAGGAGCATTGTTTAGCTGAGTGCAATGACTAGAATAATTTTCTGTTCGAATGACTTTACCATCATTAGCGCTAACAACTATTTTCATAGATTTTAAAGGAGAATAACAATGGATGTCAAATGTGTAAGCAAGTAAATAATCGTTAGCTGTACCATCATCTTTGTTTTGAGGCATAGCCCAAATGAGTTCTCCTTTTGGAAAATACGATGTGTCTCTACCATTGTTTTTTATCTTTAATCGCGATTCATATTCTTCATTCTCCCATAGAAATATTTTTGCTCCTGAGTATTGCATGGCAATATCTCTAGCTTCGTTTAAGGATATTTCTGGATTTGTTGCACTAATATTTAATCCGCTTATTAAATGCCCATTGCCAGAATATAAATATCCTGCATCGTTGAAATGCAAAATATATATTCCACCATCAACTTTAATATTGCGATAATACTGGCTGAGAGTGTAATGCGTATATCCCAAATCGTCTGTCTTAGTTTTTAATAAATGCATTTTATCAGCGTTACTCAAGCCAAAGGCTGATCTGTATTCATCAAAAAAACTCATTGGGTTAATCACTATATTGGGTCTAAAATCAATATCTTCTAAATTGCTTTCAGGCAATACAATTTGGTCTATTGTATGATCATGGAAATCAACATTTTTATTGGTCTGAGCTATGGATTTGGTTAAACAAATATGCAGCAGCACTACACCTAACCAAACGCTATATCTTTTCTTAGTTTTTCTCATTTTGTTTAGATTTTAAGAGATTGTAAAATAACTTTCAAAATGAAAAGTTTATTTCTTCGATGCATTTAATTCAGCTTTGAGTGCGTCAATTTCTTTTTTCAGTTGTATTATATAAAGGGTGTTTTCTTCTACTTTCTCTACCACTTTTCCGGTCATTTCGCCAACACTCAACCCGCCTTCTTCTACCTCACAAGCACTTGGCATTCCGGGTAAGCGCTGATACGTGTTAATGTGTTGCTCTACTTCCGCAATTGTTTTTAAGTTGTAGTCTTTAGCAAATACATAATCGGGGAAAGGTTGTAATTGTACTTTTAATTCAGTACACATTATTTTTCCGGCAACAGTTAGCTTATAGCCGGTTGCTGGTGTAGTGGTTCCCATTGCAACTCTACCATCGCCTCTTACAATCATACCCTCAATTGAACCATTTCCTGATCGAACTAAAAAAGGTGTGTCACCCGAGTTCGAAGAGCTTGTTAAAGCTGTAATACCATTTTGTGCACCTTTAACATGCAATTGCGAAACTGGCGATTGTTCCCCAATTCCTACATTTCCGTTATTTAGAATTGTCATCCTAGGCAAATCATTTGTGCCAAAAGATAGTTTGGTATTCTTTCTGTTCCATATCACTGCTTCTCCGTTAGAACCGCCAACTATTCCAACCGTTAAATAGCCTGTTGTGCCAGATATAATATCTACATATGAGGTACCGTCAGCATTTGAATTACGAAATAGCGAATTAGAACCTTCAACTGTAAGTCGGTGATTAGGACTAATATTTTGGGTTCCAAAGCTTACTAACCCATTTTCATTGATGCGCATTCGTTCAATATTATTAGTTCTAAAAGCAACACCCATATTGTCTTTCGTGCCTATGAAATGATCAGTCATGTTTAGTCCGCTATTGCCAACCAGTTGCCAAGCATTTTTGGTTACTTGAGCCCAAACGGCTCCATTATAAAAATATAGACCACGGGCACCATTGGTTTGAAAAACTATTAATCCCAATTGAGGGTTTACAATAGCATTTCTTTCAGCCTGTGTCATTCTTGGAAGATAAACTCCCTTTGTAGTAGAACTAATATCCAAAATAGCTTCAGCAGCAGGTGTTGTAGTTCCTATTCCAACACTCCCGTTAGAAGGGAAAGTATTTTGCGCCTGTAAAAGACTTGATACAGTAAGCATTAGTGCTAATAGCATTACGGAGTAAATTGTTTTCTTTTTCATAGTGTATATTTTAAGTGATTAGTGATATTTGTTAGAACTCAAAGTTGAGGTGATTGCGTTTGCTTTCCAATAGTTGAATACAATGTATTTTTCATTTGTTTCAGCTTCATCTCATTGATATCAATGACTTAATAATAGAAGTGTTCAATGATTCCCTTTTGGCTATATTTTGTAAGTTTGTTTGTGATTAAACTGTACCCATGATCATAAGAGGTTTTTTTATTTACTCCATAATATGTTTCGTTTTTCAATTTGTTGCAATTGCAGATAGCTTTCCTCAACAAGAAGGTGACACACTTGAATTGTATACCGAACGTCTTTCATTAACCGAAGGCTTATCACAAGGTCTAGTAAATTGTATAGCCCAAGACAATAATGGCATTATGTGGTTTGGCACTAAGGATGGTCTTAATAAATACGATGGATACCACTTTACAGTTTATAAGCATGATCCAGAGAATCCTTTCTCTCTGCCAAGTAATCATATCAAAAGCATTGTTGAAGATGAAAAGGGTAACTTATGGATTGGTACGCTTGATAAAGGCTTGTGTTTATTTGACAGAGCCAACGAAAAATTTTATTCAGTAAGATTGTCGAAAGAGGATGGCGATCCTGGAATATTCGGAATGGCATACTCACATGGAAGATTAACTATTCAGAACGAGCGATTAGCATCTTATGATGTTAGCCATGTGGATGTAACAAACTATCATAAATTAGATTTGTCGGAACAAGCAATCGTTTTTAATCGGACTAAATATCAAGCACCCTACAGATATGAGCATTACTCAATTGGGTTTGATGTACAGATCATGGACAATGGAAATATTTGGTACTCTTTTCAAGATTCGGTGGTTGAGTATGGAATTATCGCTAATAAATTTGAACGTATTAAGGCATTTTCGATTCCTTCGCTTGGGAAAAATGGTCGAGAAGGAAATTTGTTTTATCCATTGCCGCAACCAAAGCATTTGCTTTGTGTTTCTGAAAGAAGTTTAATTGTTTATGATACTGCCGCAAATGAAGTTGTAAAACGCATTCCTTTATTATATAAAGGACGCAACGAAATGTTTTTCGCAATTAAAAATCACAACAAAAACTATTATGTCTGTAAAAACTTTGGTGAGCTAAATTATGAGTTTAATACCAATACGTATGATTTGAAACCAGTAAAAATGGCCAATGCTAATACACTTTTGCTCGATCGAAATGGAATATTATGGGTAGGTACTCCAGGTTTAGGTGTAGTTAAATACGATTATCGAAAGCAACATTTTATAAAAATGGAGAATTATTTAGCGGGGACCCCTATCAACATGAAAGGCGAGTTTGTTCGCATGATTAAAAATCATCCCTATTTTGTAAATCTTTATTCTAAGAAAACCAAACCAGTATTACCACCTAATATATGGAACTTCAAGTTTGAAGACTCGGAGTATCTTTCTGACCGACAAGGTATTCATTGGTTTTTATATAAAATTGAAAACAGTCTTTTTCTCATTAGCTATAACGCCAAAGGCAGTGTAGTAAAAAAGATGGATATTCAATTTAAGAGTAATGCAAACAGACTTTTTGTTTTTAGTGATATAAGAGACCATATTTGGATTGCTGTCGAAGACGAAAATAATCATCCAACACTAATTAGGGTTAATAAACAAACTTTGCAAAAAGAAGCTGTTTACAAATTTCCGGTGCGCAGTGATTTAATAGATGGCATTCGGTTTGTTTCTGCTTTTTGGCAAAATGCGGAAGGCGTATTTTGGTTTGCCACAAAAAAGGGTTTGTTCAGTTTTGATGAAGAACAAAACAAATGGAGTCATTTTCAACACAACCCATCAAATACAAATTCACTAAGCACTAACAAACTGTTTACAGTATTCCCTGATCCTATACATCCGAATAAGTATTTGTGGTTGGGTACAGATGGTGCAGGTATTTCACTCTTTGAAATAGCTACTGGAAAATGCATTCATATTACAGAGAAAGATGGTTTGCCCAACAATGTTGTATATGGTATTTTAAAAGATAGGTCGAACAACTTATGGCTTAGCACAAATAATGGTCTTTGCGTGATTGATCCAAGAAGTGTCACCTACGCGCCAACATCCCCAATTACTATTAAGGGTTATTTCACAACCGATGATGGTTTGCCTGGAAATGAATTCAATAGATATGAATATTATACTTTGTCTAATGGTGATTTATTTTTCGGTGGAACTGAAGGAGGAGTTATTTTTAATCCAGAAAAATTGCTGACAAAAGAAGAGCCCTCTACTCTTATTCTTACTAATTTGTTTGTTTACAATAAACCAATATCTCATAAAACAGACAGTACTGTTATCCAACAAAATATAACGTATGCAAAGTCAATAACACTGCCACATTATAAAAACATGTTCAGTATTTCGTTTGCTACACTTGACTATGGTGCGGTAGCAAAAAAGCAATACAAATATTTTCTTGAAAACTACGATGACGATTGGATTGAATCGGGAAGTAAAAATGAAGCGACCTATACTAATTTACCACCGGGCACTTACACTTTTCATGTAAAAGGGAAAAGTAGCATGAGCGATTGGGGAGAAAAATCTGCTTCAATAAAAATTATCATTTTACCGGAATGGTATCAAACCTGGTGGTTTAAACTCGCACTATTAATTGTTGTTGGAGGCACATTGTTTGTGTTGTATCAATATAGGTTGAAACAGCAGCTTAAGTTGTACAAAGTTCGTGATCGCATAGCAAGCGATTTGCACGATGAAATTGGAAGTACATTGAGCAGTATCTCGCTCTCAAGTACAATCATTCAGAATAAAATAAAAGGTAAATCCAATGAAGTGGATTCATTGCTTTCTCAAATCAGTGTCAATAGCGACAATATGATGGAGGCAATGAGTGATATTGTTTGGAACATTAATACAAGTAATGATCGCTTCGATAATGTTATAAACCGGATGAGAGCATTTGCTATTGAAATTTTGGAACCGTCAGGATGTGTTATTCATTTTAAAACATCTGAAAATTTGAAAGCAATTTCTCTCGATATGGTCAAGAGAAAAAACTTGTATATGCTTTTCAAAGAAGCTATTAATAATGTCGCAAAATATGCAGAGTGTCAGAATGTGTGGATTGATATTGTTTTGGAAAAGAACAAGAAATTGAAATTAGTGATAAAAGATGATGGAAAAGGTTTTTCATCTACACCTACGACTGATGAAAAAAGAGATAATCAATTTGGAGGCAATGGCTTTACAAACATGCAAAAAAGGTCGAAAGATCTAAATGGAGAATTGAAGATTATTTCCTCCATTGGTAAAGGAACAGAAATCTTCTTGCATTTTAAATACTAAAAAATAGATAGAATCAATGATATATAAATTTAAAATTGAGAATATCTTTACACTATGGAAATTATAAAAGTTGCTGTATTTGAGGATAACAATTCTCGTAGAGATTTATTGCAACTCTTGCTTAACTCTAGTGAAGGATTTATCTGTACTGGTGCATATGAAGATTGTAGCAACGTACTATCAGACATAAGAGCAATAGTGCCAGATGTAGTATTGATGGATATTGATATGCCCAATGTAAACGGGATAGAAGGATTGAAGATTATTAAAAAGCATTTCCCTGAAGTTAAAATCCTTATGCAAACTATTTTTGAAGATGAGGACAAAATATTTTCAGCAATAATCACTGGTGCAGATGGATATATACTAAAAAAGACACCTCCAGCGAAATTGTTAGATTCCATATTAGAAGTAATGCAAGGGGGTGCACCTATGTCGCCTTTAGTGGCTCGTCAAGTGTTATTGCTACTTAACAATAAGCATTCAACAATTGAAAAAAAGGATTTTGACCTCACGGTACGTGAGCAAGAAATATTAAAATATTTGGTCCAAGGATTCAGCTACAAGATGATCGCTGAGAAATGCAATATTTCTTACCCAACTGTAAATTCGCATATCAGTCATATATACGAAAAGATGCATGTAAGTTCAGGTACCGAAGCAGTAGTAAAAGCAATTAAGCATAATATTGTTTCTAAGTAACACCTGCAGCTTAATAAACGAGAACTGTTTTTTTGAAAATTTATAGAAATGGATGCATTCTCAAGTTAACACTTCCATTTTCAAAGGTTGGGTTTGGAAAAGTGGGCCCTGCTGGGCTCGAACCAGCGACCCTCTGATTATGAGTCAGATGCTCTAACCAACTGAGCTAAGGGCCCTAAATATTCCTGTTCTCGTAAAAAGTGAGTCAAAGGGAGGGCGAAATTATATATTTGCATCAAATTAACAAAAGAAGACTTGCGCTGTGGCTTTAAAAAACATCATTTTTGATCTGGGGGGTGTTTTACTGAAAATAGATTACGAGCGAACTGCAGCTGCTTTTGTGCATTTGGGTTTCTATTCCTTCGAACAAGCCTATTCGCAAGCCAAACAAAACCAATTGTTCGACCGCTTTGAAAAAGGTGAAATCTCTACAGAAGAATTTTGTGAAACCATACGAATACTTTCGAACAAACCACTTATGAATGAAGAAATAAAAAAAGCATGGAATGCAATGATCCTGGAGTTTCCTGCCGCAAGAGTAGATTGGTTAATGGCTATGAAAAAACATTATCGTTTATTTTTACTTTCAAATACCAATCGTATTCATGTTGATGCATTTACGCAATTGCTCGATGCAAATTTTGGAATCAATATGTTAGAAAGCGTTTTTGAAAAAGTTTATTTATCCTGCGATATTGGAATGCGAAAACCGGATGCGGAAATTTTTGAATTTGTATTGAATGAAAATAAACTGCAAAAAGATGAAACGCTATTTATTGATGACAGCATTCAACATATCAATGGTGCAAAGGCAATAGGGTTAAATGCTGTTTTGTTAGAAAAGGAAAAAGAAGTCGAATCATTATTTATCGATTATACTCCTAAGCAATCTCTTGACACAGTTCGATAAGAACTCCATTAGATGATTTGGGATGTACAAAACAAACCCACTTATTATCCGCTCCTCTTTTAGGCTCATCATTCAACAGGATAAATCCTTCTTTTTTCAGTCGTTCCATTTCTCTTTTTATATCCTCCACCTCAAATGCAATATGATGAATACCTTCTCCTTTTCGTTCAATAAATCGGGCTATTATTCCTGAAGCTTCGGTGGACTCCAATAACTCAATCTTATTAGGACCACTCTGAAAAAAAGAAGTTTTTACTTTCTCAGATTCTACCTCTTCAACTTTGTAATGTTCTACTCCAAGCAAAGCCGCATATAAAGTATTTGCTTGTTCTAAATTTTTTACTGCTATTCCAATATGCTCAATCTTCTTCAGCGTCATTTGATTCTTTTTTGTAAATATAATTGATCTCAATTTTATTGCTATCCTCACTTATTGCCGAAAAATCTTGTTTGAGAACAAACTTTTCTCCATCCCACAAATAGTCTTCGTCTTTCACCTTTTCCCATTCATACACTTTTCTTTGAGGACCATAATTTCTGAAAAGAAGAGAAGCTATAATTCCCGATAGGGAACCAGCCACATGTCCTTCCCAAGACATTTTTTCAATAATGGGTAGCAAGCCCCAAACCAATCCTCCATAAATAAAAACGACCAATAGAGATACAGCAAGCAATCGTGTGTTTTTTCGAATGACCCCACTAGAGAATAGAAAGAAGGAAAAACCGTAAACCAAACTGCTTGCTCCAATATGGTAACTGGGACGACCAATGATCCAGGTGCCTACACCACTGAGAATAAACACAAACAATACAACTCTCCAGGTAGCCTCTTTATAAAAGTAAATAATAGCCCATGCCAATAATAATAGAGGAACACTGTTCGATATCAGATGATTAAAATCGCCATGCAGAAATGGAGAGAATAGGATGCCTTTTAAACCAGAGATTGTTTTGGGATATATGCCATAGCTAGTCCAAACTACATCATATTTTATTTGTAAATAATGAACCAGCCATAAAACACTCACCCAGAAAAAAGGCAACATAAAACTGTTCCAGATTTTGCTTTGTTCATTCATTATGAACTAAAAATATATAATATTCGCTATCAATCTAATAAATCGGAAATCAATAGATTTTATCTTTATTGCCACATGAATAAGAATCATACGTTACAATCGAATATTTTTAAAGGTCATCAAGGAAGCATTTATACCTTGGAGCAGATGAATCAAGGGCATTTTCTGAGTGCTGCAGGTGATGGTAATATCGTAAGATGGAATATTCATGACCCATCTTCAGGATTGTTGATTTCAAAAATTGAATCGGGAGTTTTTTGTTTGAAGTATATTAAGGATAAGAATTTACTGATAGCCGGGAGTGGTAAAGGAAACATTCACTTTTTGGATCTAAACAAACAAAGCGAGATAAAAAATATACAGGCGCATAGTAGTTTTGTATTTGCATTAGCTGTTTCAGACAATCAAAACAGCATCTTTTCGGTTTCAGCAGATGGTCACTTGTTCAAGATCGGGTTAGACGATTATACTGTTGTAAATAGTAAAAAAATTGCATCGCATAAATTGAGAGATATATGTGTTTTGCCCGATCAAAATAAAATAATAGTGGCAGAGGCAGATGGCTGCATATCGCTTATTGATACTGAGAATCTCAATGTGCTCGATCGTTTTCAAGCGCATGAATCCGGGTTCTCAGTTTATACGTTATGTTTATCCGAACAAAGTGGGTTGTTATACAGTGGAGCTAGAGATGCACACATAAACATATACGCACAAAATAATTTTACTATTCAAGATCGTATACCCGCTCATAACTATGCCATCTATAAATTGTTGTTTAATCCTTCAGGAAATTATTTGGCCAGTGCCAGCAGAGATAAACATGTTAAAATATGGGATCCGTCAAGCATGAAAGTTATTGAGCGCATCAACCATGCTCAACATCAAGGCCATATCAATTCGGTGAATACTTTACTTTGGCTTGATGATGAAAATCTACTTTCGGCCGGAGATGATCGTGCCATCTTGCATTGGAATCTAAAAACCTTGTTCACTGATTTGAGAAAATAGGCGCTTATGCCTCGTCAATATTTGTACCTTTGCTCTGCACATGGATTCATCATTGCCCATAAATAGAGACAACCAAATAAACTCCCTTAGTCAAGCGGATAGAGAAGCAGAACGTGTTTTGCGTCCAAAGGAATTGGATGACTTTGCCGGTCAGCAAGCCGTTGTTGATAATCTACGGGTTTTCGTGCAAGCAGCGAAACAAAGAGGAGAGTCATTAGATCATGTTTTATTACATGGTCCTCCCGGATTAGGTAAAACTACACTTGCTCATATAATTGCAAACGAATTGGAAGTTAACTTAAAGCTGACTTCAGGTCCGGTATTAGATAAACCTGGAGATCTTGCAGGACTACTCACTAACCTGCAACCCAATGATGTGTTGTTCATCGATGAAATACACAGGCTTTCACCATTGATAGAAGAATATCTGTACAGTGCTATGGAAGATTATAGAATCGATATAATGATCGATAGCGGTCCAAGTGCACGCAGTGTTCAACTGAAAATTAATCCATTTACATTAGTTGGTGCTACTACACGTAGCGGACTTCTTACCGCACCGCTTCGCGCGCGTTTTGGAATTAATTCACGATTGGAATATTACAATAGCAAAGTGCTTCAACTTATTGTCATGCGTGCTGCAGAGATTTTAATTATCGAAGCAGATGAAATAGCTTGTTTTGAAATTGCCTCTCGCAGTCGCGGTACACCAAGAATTGCTCTAGCATTGCTTCGTAGAGTACGCGATTTTGCTCAAGTAAAAGGGAATGGAAAAATCGATGTTGAAATTGTCCGATTTTCACTTAGTGCTTTGAATGTTGATGATCATGGATTAGATGAAATGGACAATAAAATATTGAACACCATTATTGAAAAATTTAAAGGAGGCCCTGTAGGTTTGAATACCATCGCTACCGCAGTGAGTGAAGAAGCTGGAACGATAGAAGAAGTGTATGAACCTTTTTTAATTCAGGAAGGCTATATCAACCGCACACCACGCGGCAGAGAAGCTACTGAGAAAGCCTACATTCATTTGAATAAAGTTAATCGCTTAAATAAGGGCACCTTGTTTGAATAAACAACAACTCACTAATTTTCTTAAACAACAGAGCTTAGCATTAGGCTTTAGCTCATGTGGCATATCAAAAGCAGAATATTTGGAAGAAGATGCTCCTCGATTAGAAAAATGGCTAAGAAATAATATGCATGGCCAAATGCAGTATATGGAAAATCACTTTGATAAGCGATTAAATCCTAAGCTTTTGGTGCCCGGAGCCAAAACGGTAATTTCTTTGATGTACAACTATTTCCCTTCTCAAGTTCAGGAAAAAGGAACTCCATCTATTTCAAAATATGCTTACGGCAAAGACTATCACTTTGTAATTAAAGAAAAACTCACTGAGTTGTTCAATCGGATTAAAGAAAAGGCAGGCACAATTAATGGGCGAGTATTTGTTGATTCTGCACCGGTTTTGGATAAAGTTTGGGCACGTAAATCAAACTTGGGATGGATCGGTAAAAATTCCAATTTAATACATCCAAAGAAAGGCTCCTTCTTCTTTTTAGCTGAGTTGATTATCGATCTTGAACTAGATTACGAAACACAGCAAATGAAAGATTACTGTGGCACTTGTACTAAATGTATAGATGCTTGTCCCACCGATGCTATTGTGGCGGATAAAGTAGTAGACGGGAGTAAATGCATCAGCTATTTTACTATTGAATTGAAAGAACAAATTCCAACATCAATGGTAGATTCTTTAAAAGGTTGGTTGTTTGGATGCGATATTTGTCAAGACGTATGCCCATGGAATCGCTTTTCATTACCACATAAAACAAAGTCATTTGAAATAAAGGAGGAGATTAGAACATGGTCGAATAAAGAGTGGATTGAAATGACCGAAGAGACATTCGATCAAGTTTTTAAAGACTCACCTATCAATAGGACAGGTTACAAAAGAATCGTAGAAAATGCGAAACTTCTAAAAAGTAATGGCTAGCGAAATACTTCTTTGATCACATCGGTATACAAGTGACCGAATGTAGTCAAACACCAAATCATCAGCATTCTTCTTTCATCAGCTTTAAGCCATTTAACGGCTTTGATTAACTCTTTTCGAAATAACGCTTTATCGAAACTAACTTTTGTCAAGACTTCTTTTGTGTACTCAAACATAATGCTAAAAGATTTTGAGCAAATTTGAATCGTGAATATACACTATGTTGAAGACTTCGTCAAGAGAAAAAAGGATAAAAACCTTACTTTATCAACGTTGAAAATTTATGTTTTTTCATTCCATCGGTATGTTTCTTGCTGTAAACCAATAAGATCGATAATTCGATCAGCGACACTCGAAATCAATTGTTCAAAAGTATTGGGCTTGCTATAAAAAGATGGAGAGGCAGGCAAAACTATTGCCCCAGATTCTGTTACCGTTTTCATGTTATTAATGTGGATCAAACTTAAAGGAGTATCGCGTGTAACAAGGATCAACTTTCTCCTTTCTTTTAGCATTACATCAGCTGCACGAGTAGTGAGGTCATCCGATACACCCGCGGCAATTCGTCCTAAAGTCCCCATAGAACATGGACAAACGATCATGGTTTTAAAGCTTGATGATCCACTGGCAAAGGGAGCATTAAAATCATATTTATCGTAATATGAAAATCCATAGGGCTTGACAAAATCTACTCCAATTTCTTGTTTCCAAATTTCTTTGGCATTAGTGCTCATCAAAATAGCCACTTCTTCCCATTGTGAATGAAGTTGAGAGAGTTTATCCATTAACACTTTAGCATAAAGCGATCCGGAAGCGCCACTCACGGCCAATACTATTTTATTATTTGTGCTCAATTTCGATTAAAGTGATAATTTAAACTTATACTAATAACGGTATTGTATTGCCCTTTGTTAAAATAGAGGGTTGAATTCCCTTTATGAGGTCTGACCGGCAGAAATGAATAACTGCCTCGTGTCTGAATACTAATTTGAGGATGAAAATGATAGTGCATGGCGATATGTGCAAACCATTCCATTTTATTGAAGGATTCTCGATTGGGAAGTTCACCATTCTGATCTTCTTCGTATTCGTGAAGAAGATAAGCTACCCCGGGTCCTAATTCAAACGTAAAGGTATTGGATTGAAGGTATTTTAAGAGAACCGGCATTTCTATATAGTTTAATCTCAATAAATACGAATCAAAATCTCCATCACTGGGATTCGAATTTTTTCGGCTTCCTTTCTGCGTGTATAATAACTCTAAACCTACAGAAAAGTTTGGTTTAATTCTATTGTGAATAAAAGCACCAGCTACAATACCAGCCTTATTAAAGCCCGACAATTTGTCTCCTGAAATTTGTGAAGCAGCAACACCTGCTTTAACACCTGCCATAAAATCTTGAGCAAGAGAAATTTCTGAACCAAAAAATATCAGAAACAATAAAATTATGCCTCGATTAAGGAAGGATTTTCGCTTCTTCAGCTTGTATAATTTCTTTGGTAACATCGTTGTAGATGTATGCAATTACTGATACTTGATTCTCATTATAATTAGCAGAGATGTTTTTACTTTCTTGTAGAGTAAATGTATCGCCAGAGGAAACAGGGCCATTGGCGATCTCCTTTCCCCATGTATTGTGGGGTGGGGCAAAAAGCGATCCTCGTAAAACATGTTTATGCACATAGAATTGTACATCCTTAGGGGTTGCTTTATCATCCAATTGCCAGTTGATAATACTGTCTTCTACAATAAATGCACAAACTTTTAATATGCCATTCATATCTTCTAACATCTCAACACTGATGGTTGTATTGAGTGTTCGAGTCGTACTGTCGTAAGAATGGTCTAGTTCAATCTGAGCTTCAGCAGGTAGGTTAATTAGATCACCCACTGCTGCTCCCCAACTTGGATAATTTAGAAGTAAGCTTCCTCCGTATGAAGTTCGATTCACCACACCATTTGGCCAACTCATTAATTGAAAGTAATTGTTCAACTCATTTCCTTCAGGTGTTCTAAAATCATAGGTATATTTTGGTGCTCCGGCTGGAAGGGGTATGGCAAAATCTCCGGAGTGAATACTCAATACGATCAGTTGTTTGCCAAAAATATTTTTTAAGGCGTCTGATTCGCGATGGGCATCAGGACAATTGGCACATAAGTGACCCGTAAAATCTTCAATGATTACTTTTCGAAGAACTGAATCATTTGTACCATTCCCGCCTCCTTCTTCTAAATAAGGTTCTTTAATGATATCACAAGCAGAAAAGCTGAGTACAAATACGAAACAAATTTGTAATAGGTAAGAATAAAATAGAGTTGAGTTTCGGTTCATATATTCAAAGATATTAAAAGGAGGATGTAATTGAAAATGTTAATCCGCTTGAGGCCGGAACAACTCTACAAACTCCTCCTACACACAACAAACCAGCCCTTAACTTACCGTATCCAATACTGATTCGGTTAGAACCAAAAGCATATACTATGTTTCCATTCAAATAGTGAATGCGTTCTTTTGATTTTTCATTACCATAATTGTATTCGTCATAAGCGGTAATAAACCAATGAGGGGCAATGCTATATTCGATCAATGCCATCACCCAATTCTTTTTATCCTGATCGGTAAACAAATGTTGTAGTTCTGTTCGGATATTATGAGTTGTATTAATTTTATAATAAAACTCGATAATATTGATGTGTGCGTAAACATAATCTGCACCCACTTTTCCTTCAATTACATTCTTGTTGTATTCGGTATATATGTACTGTGCTGACCCTTTAAAATTTGGACTGATCTTTTTTTCAATTTCAAAATTTACATCTCTGAAATATCTTTCATCTCCCGGAGTTAGAAAATTTGATTTTGGACCAAATTCTTTTGAAGTGGCCGAATCAGTATCAATAGACTGGACCATTGAAGAGCTTAAATTTATTTGTGTACCATATTTACCACCTAACTTAGTTTTTGGTTGGAAACGATAATACAATTCTGCTTTCCCACTAAATTCTCCATTCGATTGCGTTCCATAAGGGTATAATGTTGCCAATCGATAGGTTTGCTCTTTAGGCAAGGCGGGTAAAAAATTAATACTTAAATCGTTGAGTACTGCAGCACGATCAGATCTGAAGTTCATGTTGTCTATCCATTTACCCGATACAGTAAGCCCGATTCCTTTTTTGCTGTAACCACTCACTAGATATAAAGCGTTTCCTGGTTTATAAATCAATCCATTCCCGGTTGAAGGATCGTTGTATTTGTAAGCGTATTCACTGAGTAGAAAAAAGTCGTTGTAATTAATATTGGCTCTTAACGCATAAGCTAAAACATTTTCAGGAAGTTTACGCAATGGATCATTATCCTTTTGATATTTACTTACAACCGAAGCGCCTAGTACAGTTTTTAATTTTTTGCTACTCCACGATTCTTTATAGTTTGACAAAAAATCATTGATGGATATTTCGCCATCAATGCCTCTCACTATACCTGGGCCATTTTCATAAAAAAATCTTTGCTTGCCATAGGCCCCTTTTAATCGAATGCCTTTGGTGGGTTCGAATACGACTCTAATTCCATCCATTGCATTGTCATATCCTAAAGACCAATCTTGATAGGATCGGAAAATTAATCCATTGCCAAATTGCTCGTAAAAATTTCCAATTGTAATATCCAATCCATCGTTGTTGTATTGGGCGTACCGATGAACGATTTCGCTTCCATTGTATCTTTGATCATAACCAACAATGGCATTGTTATATGATTCATATCGAACTCCAGCAGTGAAGGGTCCGTTCGTAAAGGTTAGGTTTCCAAATCCCATTAAATCGATGTCTTGCGCAGGAGCGTAAGCGCCTATAGCAGAGTCGGTTTGATAATATTGCCCATCAATCTGAAAACTTCCGTTGATTTGACTGTTTTGTAAAACTTGTGCAAAGGAAGCCGATGAGATTAAAATTAGGAAGTAAAGAAGACTAAATTTTATTCGCATAAAAAAACCGTATTATCACTGAATGCGATATTACGGTTTCTGAACGGTATATAAAAGAGATGTATTACTTACTTGACACGGCAGCGCTTTTAACTTTTTCGTAAAGTTTAATTTCATCACCTGGGGCATAACTGGTATGTTGATTCAATAACTTCATATTTCCATCAAATAAAAATGTATGAGGTACAGTATTCACATTCATGGCTCTTTTAAAATCTCCATTTACATCCAACAATACTTCATAGTCCCAACTTTTTCCATTTACAAATGGTTTCACATTATTTGACGTACGTGAGTTATCAATAGAAATAGCAATAAGTTTTACACCTGTTTCATCTTGCCAATCGCTATAGTTTTCTGCAATGGTACTAAGTTCATTCACACAAGGTTTACACCAGGTTGCCCAAAAAGAAATGATTAAAGGTTTCCCATCGTTTTTTAGTTCACTAGTATTAATTGTATTTCCGTCCATATCTTTTAAGGTAATGGATGGCATTTGAAATGATTCACTCTCCTGAGCAAATGAGATGAACGAAAAGCTTAAAAATAATACAAAAATTATTAGTTTTTTCATAATCAATTATAGAAATTTTCTAGTAAATAAAAAGGCTTAGTATTGAACTAAGCCTTTTCAAATATCAGACCTTTATTTTATTTCGTCAATGTTATCTTCTGAGTCGTCACATTTTCTTCATTGAAAATACGAACGAAATATGTACCAGAAAGCTGCTTACTTAAATCGATAAGTAGTCCGGCTTGATTCAACGAAACATTTTGCAAGCGTATAACTTCCTGACCAATCACATTGCTTATTACAATGTTCAGATCATCGTTAAAGTTTTCAGTGCTGCGCACATTAAATACGCCATTGCTTGGGTTTGGATAAATTTCAAACGATTGATCAAAGGTATTTTGATAAACAGAAGCAGCAAGATCAGCTACATTTATATTATCAATGTATAAGTTGTTACCATAACCGCTTATTCCTCTAAACACCAACAACAATTCTGGCTGACCTGCATAACTATCCAAGTTTACTGATTCTGCTCTCCACTGAGCTGCAGTGGGTGTAAATGCAGCAGTAACAGGGTTTGTTACAGTACTCAAAGCAGGATAACTTTTGGTATATACGGTGTTCCATGTTTGGCCACAGTCGGAAGAAGCCAATACATCTAAACGATCAATATAAGCTGTACCATAAGTGGCATGGGCCACATCAAATTCTAAAGTGATAGGTATAACAGAATTAGATAGGTTAACTCTTGGAACATACAATTCATCGATATTTCCATCGGTTGAATTATAGAAATCCATTTTAGCCGAATTGGTGCTTGTTCCGAATCCACCTGCATTTACCGCACGTGTCCAAGTTGGACCATTATCCGGATTGTTTCTCGCCCAATCGGTCGGAGGGAAAGCTGTGCTAACAAATCCTTCAACCACGGGAACAGAAGAGATGTTACCAGAAACAAAGAAAGTAGCAGTATACTTATCATTATTCGCATCAAGATCAGTTCCTCCATTTGGAGCAGAAGTATAAATTTCAATGCTATGCATTCCTGGAGTAACGGTGATACTTGGAAGTGTGAAAGTTGTTTTGTTATACGTATTGAATGGACCAGACCAACCTCCTAAAGTACCTGTCCAAGGTATACTGGTTACAGCGCCATTATCAATTTTGTAATTAACGTTCAAAGAAGTTATGGCATCGGTTCCAAAATTGGTTATTTCAACACTTGGAGTAATGCTTGTATTGCAATTATAATAATCCATGCCAGATACATTGGTCATACCAGCGTCTAAATCCATAAGTGTACGACTAAAGCCTGCTTGATATACCTCTTTACTGGTATTGTTCTGTATAAAGGCTACTGCACACAATTGATTTTTATTATATATATATGATGCAATCGGCCATGCTACGGTATATGAAAATACATCATTCATAGCAAAACTAGCCGGAACAGGTGTTCCGTTGGCATTAGGAAGCATTTTTCTCAACACACCTTCAAAATGTTTTTCACCATTCGATCCTGGAGGATTTGCGAAATAAATATTACGTTCAGCAACACCCAATTGTAGTACAGTATTTGGAGTGCTGATGGCAGCCGTAGCAGTTACTTCAACGGTGATAAACATTGTGTCTTTTGCCGTATTGTACGAATGCAAAACTTCTATTTCAAAATTTGAGGGTGCATTAAAACGGTTGTCTATTAAGGTTTGATTAACTCCTGCAGGATGATTATGCCATGCATTTCCATCAATAACTGCATCAGGTACCCCGCCTACATTGTAATACGTAACACGAGTAGCTACATCACTTGGGTTTTGTGTGTTCATTGGGTCAGTCCCTGGCCAAGAGGTTTGATGCTTTAAGCTGACAATTTTATTTTCGTTACCGTTTAATAAAAGGTTTAATGAAGGATTTGTAGCGGCACATGGTCCACAAGAGGCTTGAGTAAATTGCTCAAACAAAACAAGACGCTGTGATTGTGCGAAAGTTGCCATGCTCAAAAAGCAAAAAGCAACTCCTAGAGTAAAGAGTTTTTTCATAGATATTAGATTTTAGTTAGTGTAATGAGATATTGAAAACGTATCTCAAATGAACAAAATCTTATAAAGAATTGCAAATCATGGTAATAAAATACCAAAAAATGACATTTACATATTCATTATTTATAGCTATATTTGTGAGTTAATACCAAAAATTAAACTAAAAATGCGTAAACATCTAGCTATTACATTTTTATTTAGTCTATTGATCTGCTCAGGAACTTTATTCGCTCAGAATCTATTCCTAACCAATTATACATTAAACATGAGTGGAACGGTGAATGACCCACCATTAGATGCCCATGTGACTATTCAAAATAATGGAGTTTCTTCAATGGATGTTTCTCTTGAAAGAACTAGTCAAACTTTAGCTCCAGGACATTATAATAACTTCTGTTTCATCACTTCTTGCTGGGGATTTAATACTACCTATCCTCCGGTTCCGGCTACCATTAGTGGAGGCTCTGCGGATAATACTTTTAAGAGTCAGTTGAATCATTTTGGTATTGCTGGTTCTAGTACCGCTACCTATCGATTTTATGATGTAAATAATCCTTCTGATTCAGCCAGTCTTACATTTGGATATGATGTAACATTAACATCTTCGATAAATGAAAGTGCTAAATCTTATATAGCCACACCAAGACCAAATCCTGCCGATAACTTTACCATGTTAAACTATAAGTTGTATGACAACAACAGTTACCGCTTAGAAATTTATAACATGTTAGGAACCAAAGTAATTGAAATGCCGATTACTAAAAAGCAAGGCGTATTACTGATCGATACTAAAGAGTTGCAGAACGGAGTTTATTTTTGCTCGTTGATGAACAACGGTAAACATGCTGGCACAACTAAATTGATTATTTCTCACAAATAATAATTTCGTAATAACCATTAAAAGCTAAAGCATTTGCTTTAGCTTTTTTTTCGCATTTAAATTTACTGCCATTGAAACAGATCAATAAAAAAATAATTTGATCGTATAGATATATTGTATGGGGATAAAAGTTAAAAAGCAAGACGCACTCGATTATCATTCACAAGGACGTCCTGGAAAAATAGAAGTAATACCAAGCAAACCAACCAGCTCGCAGCGTGATTTGTCATTGGCCTATTCACCTGGTGTAGCGGAGCCTTGTATAGAAATTAAAAACAATCCAGAATCTGTTTATCAGTATACTGCAAAAGGGAATTTAGTTGCTGTGATTTCAAACGGAACTGCAGTACTGGGTTTGGGAGATCTTGGTCCTGAAGCATCAAAACCAGTAATGGAAGGAAAAGGATTGTTGTTTAAAATATTTGCTGACATTGATGTGTTCGATATAGAAATTAATGAAACCAATGTTGATGAATTTGTAAAGATTGTAAAAGCCATCTCACCAACTTTTGGAGGAATAAACTTGGAAGACATAAAAGCCCCTGAGTGTTTTGAAATAGAAAGGAGGCTTAAAGAAGATTTGAAGATTCCGGTGATGCATGATGATCAACACGGAACCGCAATCATTTCTGCAGCGGCTCTGATTAATGCGTTAGAAATCGCTGAAAAGAAGATCTCAGAAGTAATCATCGTAGTAAATGGAGCAGGTGCATCAGCTATCTCATGTACAAAATTATATCTCTCTTTAGGTGCCAAAAGAGAGAATATTATAATGCTCGACAGTACAGGTGTATTGCATACTGATCGTGAAGAACTTGAAGGGAACAAAAAGTTTTTTGCCACTTCAAGAAACGTCCATACATTGGATGAAGCGATAAAAGGTGCGGATGTATTTCTTGGCTTGAGCAAAGGAAATGTTTTAATGCCAGAGATGTTGAAAAACATGGCAGACAGACCTATTGTTTTTGCATTAGCAAACCCTGATCCCGAAATCGCGTACGATCTTGCGGTAAAAACAAGAGATGATATTATTATAGCAACAGGCAGAAGCGATTATCCAAATCAAGTAAATAATGTATTGGGATTTCCTTTTATATTCAGAGGAGCGTTAGATGTTAGAGCCACCCAAATAAATGAAGAGATGAAATTGGCTGCGGTGTATGCATTAGCGGAATTGACAAAAGAAACAGTTCCTGAAATTGTAAATCTGGCGTACAATCAAAAAAACATCACATTCGGTAAAGAATATATTATTCCAAAACCACTCGATCCACGTTTAATCACAACGGTTGCACCTGCTGTTGCTCAAGCAGCCATTAACAGTGGCGTAGCACAAAATCGAATATTTAATTGGGAAGGGTATAGAGAAGAATTAGAAAAAAGATTGGGTAGAGATGATCGATTAACACGGGTGATAACCAATATGGCAAAACAAGATCCAAAGAGAGTTGTATTTGCCGAAGCAGACACCTATAAAATTTTAAAAGCGGCTCAAATTGTAAAAGAAGAAAATATTGCCACTCCAATTTTATTAGGAAATAGAGAGAAAATACAATCTCTGATCGAGGAAAATAATTTGGATTTGAGTGATATCAGCATTATTGACCCAAGAGAAGAAACGGAATCTTGTGTGGAGTTTGGCGAACTCCTATTCGAGAAAAGAAAAAGAAGAGGCTTCACACGATATGAAGCAAACAAAATAATGAAAGAAAGAAATTATTTTGGAGCCATGTTGGTCGAACAAGGATTTGCGGATGCAATGATTTCAGGACTTACGCGAAAATATGCCGATACTATAAAACCTTCCCTCCAAATCATTGGAACCCAACAAGGAGTTTCAAAAGTGGCGGGTATGTATATTATCATTACAAAAAATGGTTATGTTTTTCTAGCCGACACCACCATTAATGTTAACCCAAGCGTTGAAGAATTGGTAGAGATTACTTTACTTACTGCACGAACCATTAAAGAATTTAACATCACACCTAGAATTGCTATGTTGAGTTATTCTAATTTTGGATCAAGCGAAGAAGACGGCACTAAAAAGGTAAGAGATGCAGTGAAAATTTTACAAGAAAAGCATCCCGATTTAATTGTAGATGGTGAAATGCAAGGCAACTTTGCCTTCAATACACAATTGCTGAAAGATAACTTTCCTTTTAGTCCTTTGGCAACAGGAGGAGCCAACACATTAATTTTCCCTAACTTAGATTCAGGAAATATTGCCTACAAACTATTGCAAGAATTGGGCGGATTTGAAGCAATTGGTCCGATCGTTTTAGGAATGAAAAAACCGGTCCACATTCTTCAGTTGGGAAGCAGTGTTCGTGAAATAGTAAACATGGTTACCATAGCCGTTGTGGATGCCCAATCAAAAGAGAGAACGAATAATACCATAAAAAAGGAATATGTTTGAGTATATCAGCGGAAAATTTATTGAGCGAACTCCAACACATTTTGTTGTAGATGTTAATGGAATAGGATACCATATTCAAGTTTCATTGCACACCTATGCACAATTGAAAAACATTGATGCTGGCAAACTGTATGTTTATTTTGCCGTTAAAGAAGACAGTCATACGTTATATGGATTTGCGGATGACGCAGAGAAAAAACTCTTTAAGCATCTTATATCAGTTAACGGAGTTGGAACAGGTACCGCACGAATGATATTGAGTTCACTCAGTCCTCCCGAAGTTCACAAATGTATTGTTAGTGGAAATGCTCCTGTACTTCAGTCCATCAAGGGCATTGGAGCCAAGTCTGCACAACGTATTATCATTGATTTGAAAGATAAACTTTTGAAAGAACATGATCCTTCTGATTTTGTATCAACAAATGGCAATATGGTTCGAGATGAAGCGTTAAGCGCTTTACTAACTCTTGGATTTGCTCGGTCACAAGCCGAAAAAGCACTCGATCATGCTTTGCGGAATGAAACAGATCAAATGGATGTTGAACAAGTTTTAAAAGCAGCTTTAAGTCAACTGTAAACCTCCATAACTTTTCATCATTGCATCGTTGAAAAACTCCTTTGAATGTCTTGGATCAAAATCTAAGGGTATGTATTTTTAATGTTACTTTTAGACCGCTATTTTTAGCCAAAGAAGTGAAAAGACCGTTTTGCAAGCTAGTAAGTTTTTAAAATATTTAGTACCCGTAGCAGGTATACCCATCATTGGAATGGTGTTGGCGTCTCAAACGATTCATGTCAGCAATGAGGCATCTTACGATCTATTTGAAGAACCCATTGTTTCGGCACTTCAACCAATGGAAACAGACAGTCCTGTAACATTGCCGTACCCTTTTGAAGATAGAATTACCGACCCCATATCGAATCCACCCCCCAGCAGCGGTTTGTATCTTAATGATCCCGGTAATATTTCGACTACGGTAGAGTACGACCCAAATACCAATGAATATAATATTCAGGAAGGAGTTGGAAATTTGTTTTTCAGGGATCCTACTTATATGACCTTTAGAGAATATGTAGATTCAGAATTTTCTAAATCAACTAAAAATTATTGGAAGCAAAGAGCCGCTGAAGACGATTTAATCAATAAGAAAAACAGTCTTATTCCGAAGCTCTATGTGAATAGCGAAGCATTTGATCGAATATTTGGAGGAAATGTAATTGACATTAGACCACAAGGATCAGCCGAATTAACTTTTGGATTAAATGTTTCTAAAAATGAGAATCCCGGAATACCAGAAAAGCAAAGAAAAGTAACCACCTTCGACTTCAGAGAGCGAATTCAGCTGAATGTAATTGGTAACATTGGAGAGAAATTGAAAATGAACATCAATTACAATACCGAAGCAAGTTTTGATTTTGAGAATCAAATCAAAATGGATTATACCGGTAATGAAGATGACATCATTCAAAAAATTGAAGCAGGAAATGTTACGCTTCCATTAACCGGAACTCTGATTCAGGGGAGTCAAAGTTTATTCGGTATTAAAGGCGCATTTAAATTTGGCCGACTTACTTTAACCGGTGTATTGTCGCAAGAAAAAGGGCAAACCTCAAACATTACCATCAGTAATGGAGCGCAAACAAATGAGTTTGAAATTCAAGCCGACCAATATGAATCGAACAAACACTTTTTCTTAAGTCAGTACTTTAAGGACCGATACGATCAAGCACTGAGTACTTTACCCATTATTAATTCCAATACAAACATCTCTAAGATTGAAGTATGGGTTACTAATAGGACTAGTGTAGTGGACAATACACGTAATATTATTGCCTACATGGATTTGGGAGAGAGCACCTATTTTAATTCTACAGGTTTAGTGACCCCTGGCAGCGTTGGACCTTTTCCCGATAACAATAGCAACACCTTGTACAACACAATGAACACGACCTATAATCAGGTTCGTGACTTCAATGATCCTGCAGGTACAAGCGCTCTACAAACTTTAGGAAGTTCTTTTGATTTTAAACTATCAAGAGATTATGAGAAACTAGAAAATGCACGACTGCTCAATACCAATGAATATACTTTCCATCCAACATTAGGTTATCTCTCACTTAATTTTGCTCTCAATGCAAATGAAGTCTTAGCGGTAGCGTATGAATATACCGTTAATGGTCAGGTTTATCGTGTGGGTGATTTGACTACCAACGGTTTTAATCCACCCAATGCGCTTTACTTAAAACTATTGAAGAGCACTAACGTTAGTACAAAACTTACCACTACATCGGGCGATGTTGAAAATCCTTTATGGGATTTAATGATGAAAAACATTTACAACCTGAATGCTTATCAAGTAAGCCGTGAGGGATTTAAGTTGGATGTTATTTATAGCGATGATGCTACCGGTACTTTTATCAATTACTTACCTGTTCCCGTATCGGAAACTACAGTGAATGGGAAACCATTAATCAATGTATTGAATCTGGATAAACTCAATGCACAAAATGATCCTCAACCAGATGGTGTTTTTGATTTTGTAGACAATATTACAATCAATACTAATAATGGAAGAGTTATATTTCCGGTGAGGGAACCTTTTGGATCCTTTTTAAGAACTCGATTTGTTGATCCGGTGCAAGCCAATAAATATGTTTTCGAAGAATTGTATGATTCCACCCGAACAGCCGCACAGCAACTACCTGAAAAAAATAAGTACTTTTTAAAAGGAAGCTACCAAAGTAGTGTTAGTTCTGACATTTCGTTAAATGCCATTAATATTCCACAAGGAGCTGTAAAAGTTACAGCGGGTGGAATTCCTTTGGTAGAAAATGTGGATTTTCAAGTTGATTATAACTTAGGTCGTGTTAAGATTATCAATCAAAGTGTGCTCAATTCAGGAATGCCACTTAACATATCAGTAGAAAGCCAATCCTTGTTTAGCATTCAAACGAAAACTTTGTATGGCCTGCACATGGATTATGAAGTGAACAAGAATCTAGTATTTGGCTCTAGTATTCTCCACTTGCACGAAAGACCACTTACGCAAAAGATAAATATAGGCGATGAACCTATTTCAAATTGGATAGCCGGAGTAGATGGAACATGGAGGACAGAATCAAGATTCCTTACAAAGATGATTGATAAGCTTCCATTGATTCAAACTAAGGAGCGTTCAGATATTACGGTTACCGGAGAGTATGCAAGATTATTTCCAGGAAATGCTCGAGCAATTGGTAAAAAAGGAACAGCTTATATAGATGACTTTGAGGGAAGCAGAAGCACCATTGATTTAAAAAATCCTGGAACCTGGTCTATTGCCAGTACTCCACAAGGACAGCCCAATTTATTCCCTGAAGGAAGTGTAGTGAACGATCCTTCCTTCGGCTACGGACGTGCAAAACTGGCTTGGTATTATATAGACCCTTCTGTTTTTTATAGAGACAACAATGTGCAACCTGCAGGCATAACAGATGATATGCTTTCAGACAACAGTGTACGAGAAGTTTTAGAAACTGAAATATTCCCGTTTAAGCAATCGCCCAATGGACAGGCGACTACCTTGCCAACCATGAATTTGAGTTACTATCCGAAAGAAAGAGGACCTTATAATTACGATGTTAATAATATTGACGCCAATGGAAACCTTTTAAATCCGCAAAATCGTTGGGGAGGAATTCAAAGAAGAATTGAAACATCTGATTTTGAATCGGCTAATATTGAGTTCATCCAATTTTGGATGATGGATCCCTACAATTCTGATAATCCATTACAAAGCAATAATGGAGAGTTGTATTTTAATTTAGGCAATATTAGTGAAGACGTATTGAATGATGGGAAGAAAAGTTTTGAGAATGGATTACCAACCAATACCGTAAGTAATCCTACTATTAATACTCCTTGGGGAGTTATTCCAACCATTCAATCCGTTGTAAATGCGTTTGATAACGATCCTGCATCACGAACACAGCAGGATGTTGGTTTAGATGGATTGATCGATGCGGATGAAAGAGTGTTTTTCAAAACACAATTCCTGGATTCAATTGCTGCCTTATACGGAACTTCATCACAAGCCTACCTGAAAGCAAATGCCGACCCATCTTCCGACAACTTTTTATATTTCCGCGATGGGGTTTTCGATAGTCCGGAAGCAGGTATATTAAATCGATATAAGAAATACAATGGACAAGAAGGAAACTCACCGGTTTCCAGTGGAACATTTACAGCTTCTGCTACAAACATTCCTGATAATGAAGACATCAATCGGGACAATACCTTAAATACCACTGAAAGTTATTATCAATACAAAGTGTTGATCAATAAAAACAATTTGAATGTAGGACAGAATTTTATTACCGATAAAGTAACTGCTACAGTAAGAACAAAGAACGGTGACGTGAAAACAGTCGACTGGTATCAATTTAAAATTCCGGTAAACAACCCTCAAACCAATGTCAACAATATTGAAGACTTTAAATCCATTCAATTTGTACGAATGTTTTTAAAAGGGTTTAACGATAGTATTATCGTACGTTTTGCAAACTTGGAATTGTTAAGAGGCGAATGGAGAAAGTATGTGTACGACATTCGATCGCCTGGTGAGTATATCCCAACCGACCCTAATGTTCAGTTTGATGTTTCGTATGTCAATCTGGAAGAAAATGGAAACCGACAGCCCATCAACTACATTCTTCCTCCTGGAATTGATCGTGAAATAAATGTTGCATCAACCAACCTCCAAGAGTTGAATGAGCAATCTATGAGTTTAAAAGTTTGTAATCTAGAAGATGGAGATGCACGAGCGGCTTATAAAAATCTTGAATTCGATTTCAGAAATTATAAGAAGTTGAAAATGTATATCCATGCCGAGGATGGTGATGATGGCTTGGATTTGAAAAAAAATGATGTTACGGTATTTATTCGATTGGGTACTGATTTTACCAGTAACTACTATGAATACGAAATACCGGTTACTCCTACTGCTTGGGGCAATAATTCAGATTTTCAGGTTTGGCCAGAGGATAACTTTTTAGAAATAAGTCTTGACGAACTAACACGAGCAAAGCAAATTCGAAATTCGAGAGTTGAAAGTGGAGTGCCAGGTGCCAGTTATAATTCACCTTACTCGGCAGTGGTTACTTCGGCTTACACGATATCCATCAATGGCTATCCCAATTTAGGAAATGTACGGACAGTGATGGTCGGAATCCGAAATCCAAAAGATCAGTATGCGAATGATGATCATTTACCAAAATGTGTTGAAGTATGGGTAAACGAATTGCGCATGACAGATTTTGATAACAGTGGAGGATGGGCAGCAAATGCCAGAGTATCAGCAAAGCTGGCCAGTTTAGGAAATCTTACCCTCTCGGGTAGTCGTAGTTCATATGGATATGGTGGATTAGAAAAGAAACTGAACGAACGAAGTTTAGACGAGATTTCACAATTTGATTTAGCAACGACTCTTCAGCTAGGTGAATTTGTTCCAAAAAATGTTGGATTAAGTTTACCTATGTACATTGGTTATTCAACCATAATTAAAAGACCAAAATACGATCCATTAAACCCGGATATTGAATTTCAAACGGCTTTGGATAATGCTGAAACAAAGAGTGAGAAGAAAGAAATAAGACGAAGAGCAGAAGATGTGGTAGAACGCAGAGGAATCAATTTTACCAATGTTAGAAAAAATAAAGTAAAAGGGGGTAAGCCACATTTCTATAGCATTGAAAACTTTAATCTGACTTACGCATATAGCGAATTATTTAAACGAAACATCAATACCGAATTTGATATACTTCGTACCACAAAATATGCATTGGGCTACAACTTTAACAATCAACCAAAAAGTTGGTCGCCATTCTCAAAGTCAAAGAGTTTATCTTCAAAATATGTAAGGTTTATAAAGGACTTTAACTTATACACCGGTCCATCGGCCATCAATTTTAGAACAGATCTTGACCGAGTGTATGGCGAAAGTTTAATTCGCAACAATGCCAGTTTTAATGCTCTAATTAATCCCACTTACAATAAAAGTTTTCAGTGGACCCGGCAGTTTGATATTCGATACGATTTAACTAAAGCGCTTAAGTTTGATTTTAATTCTAGGAATCTTGCTCGTATCGATGAACCGGAAGGAAAAATTGATACAGAGGAAAAAAGAGATTCAGTAAAAACCAATCTCAAAAAATTAGGACGTAATATTGATTACCGTCACGCAGGAAATATAAGTTACAATGTTCCATTGAATAAATTTCCATTGGTTGATTGGATCAATGTAAATGGAAAATACGGATTTGATTATTCATGGGTATCTGCACCTTTGGTATATGATAGCGTACAAGGTGGTTTTGTGCGAAGCGGGATTGGTAATACCATCCAAAATTCAAATACTAAGCAGGTAAGTGCCAATATTACATTTGCATCACTATACAATAAATTTGGAATTTATAAGAAGCTTCAAAAACCTAGACAACAAACTCCAAAGCGACCTCCGCCAAAAGCAGAGCCACCCAAAAATGCAAATGACACCATAAAAGGGAAGAAGAAAAAAGAAAAGAAAGAAGGTGAACTAAGTCCATTTGCCAGGGCAGCTTTGCGAGCATTGTTTTCACTTAAATCATTTAATTTAACCTACAGCCAAACCAATGGAACCATGTTGCCCGGGTTTGTTCCCTATGCTCAGCTTTCTGGATATAACTTTGATTTAAATGCTCCCGGATTTGCTTTTGTTGCCGGTAGCCAAGCCGACCTGCGTGGAAAGGCAGCACGTAATAAATGGCTATCCAATGACACCTTGTTTAACGGACAGTATCAAAACAGTTTATTAGAAAATCTCACTGCACGATTAACCATTGAACCGGTTCAAGGATTTAGAATTGAATTAAATGCAACACGGAACTTTGCCAACAATATTTCAGAAAACTTTGATGTAAGCGATGAGGGATTGTATACTCCTTCGGGACGAATTGAATCGGGCAATTTTAGCGTCTCTTACATAACATGGGCTACTGCATTTAAGAAAGACAAAGATTATGTTTCGGATGTGTTCAAACAATTTGACGAGTACAGAATCATCATATCTGAGCGATTGGCTCAAGCCAATGCTAATTCTGTAGGATTTGACACGAGTGGTTTCTATGACGGATACGGACCTAGTTCTCAAGAAGTTTTGACCTATGCATTTTTAGCTGCTTATAGTGGTGCAGATCCTAAGAAAGTTAAAACTGATCCTTTCCCTTCAATTCCGCTTCCAAATTGGAGAATCACATTCGATGGATTTATGAAAATACCATGGTTCAGAAATAAATTTCAAAGCATGAGCATTTCACATTCCTATAGATCAACCTATAATGTGAATTCTTACTCATACAATCTTTCGTATTTAAATGACCAGTCGGCTCGAGATGCAAACAATAATTTTATTCCTCGATACGAATTAACACAAGTGAGTATCTCTGAGCAGTTTAGTCCTCTATTGGGAGTGGATATGACATGGAAAAATAATCTGAGCACAAGATTTGAATATAAACGTGATCGAAATCTTGCATTATCATATACCAACATACAACTTACGGAAACAAAAGGAAATGAAATTGTAGTGGGATTAGGTTATCGATTTAAGAAATTTGTTTTCCCATTTAAGATCGGAGGCAAGAGGCCGAATTTTAATAATAATTTAAACTTAACAGGTGATTTTGCTTATCGAAGAAACGCTACAATCATTCGTAAAATGCAAGAAGGCACCAATCAACCTACCGGAGGAATGGATGTGATCACTATGAAGTTTGCTGCCGACTATATGGTGAACGAACGTTTTAATGTTAAGCTCTTTTTCGATCGAATTATTAATGAGCCGGTTATCTCAACTGCATTTCCTACGGCTAATACTTCCGCAGGGGTAAGTATTCGATTCACCTTAGCTCAATAGAAAAAATAAAATGTATTTTTGAAAAAAAATATTTTATGAATTTCCCATCAGAATTAAAGTACACCAAAGAACACGAGTGGATAAAAATTGAAGGCGATTTAGCTACCGTTGGTATAACGGATTTTGCGCAAGGTGAATTAGGCGACATTGTTTATGTTGAAATAGAAACACAAGGCGACCAATTGGATCAAAATGAAGTTTTTGGTACTGTTGAAGCTGTTAAAACTGTTTCAGATTTATTTATGCCTTTATCAGGCGAAATTACCGAAGTAAATGATGGACTCTCCGCTAATCCTGAATCCGTTAATAAAGATCCTTATGGTAGTGGTTGGATGATTAAAATAAAAATAAGCGATCCATCTCAAATAGAGTCGCTTCTATCGGCTGACGATTACAAAGCATCTATTGGTCAGTAATTCAAATGCGATTTTCCTTTAGAGTACTTAGTGTACTTTGGGCACTTATAATATTGGTTTTGAGTCTTATAGGGGGTATTAGCCTGCCGGATTATTCTTTATTTAGTCTCTTTACTTTTGATAAGTTGGTTCATGTATTCATGTATGGTGTTTTAACGTATTTATTCATATCGGCAGGTAACCAACAATATAGCGTTTTGAATCTGCGTTATAAACTTCCAATATTGGCTGCAACTGTTGCTTGGGTATATGGATCCATCATCGAGTTGATACAAGCATATTTGATCCCAAATCGGTTTGGAGATATTTATGACACAATTGCGAATCTTGTTGGATGTTTTTTTGGTATCTTGGCCTTTCAAATTTTAGAGAAGTTTTTACCTTTCACAAATAATACGATCAATGGAAGCAAAAAAATCAGATAGTGCAAACCTTGAAAAGCAACGCAAGTTGTTCTTTCAAATTGGTCTTGCTGCAGCTCTTGGAGTTACACTGTTGGCATTTGAGTGGAAAAGCTATGATGGCTCTGCACACAGTCTGGGTCAGTTAAATATTGACGATGTCCCGGAAGAGATGATACCTATCACTAAACAAGAAGAAAAACTACCACCGCCACCTCCACCGGTAGTTGAGGTGTTAAATATTGTTGAAGACGATAAAGTGATTGAAAATGAAGCAGTCATTGAAGATACAGAAGCGGATCAAAACACCGTAGTAGTAGAAGTAAAAAATACAGTAGAAGAAGTTGATGAGCCTGAAATATTTTTAGTGGTTGAGAATCCTCCTTCGTTTCCTGGAGGAGAAGCTGCTTTAGTAAAATTCTTGCAAAACAATATTAAGTATCCTGCAATTGCTCGTGAGAATAATATCACCGGAAGAGTATATCTAACCTTTGTCGTTGACCCGACAGGATCTATTAAAGATTTGAAAATATTAAGAGGTGTACATCCTGCAATTGACGAGGAAGCGGTTCGTGTAGTAAAGTCAATGCCCAAATGGTCGCCTGGAAAACAAAGAGGTAAAGCCGTATCGGTACAGTTTAACTTACCGGTAAACTTTTCGCTTAAATAAATAGAAAGATTTTATTTTTTATAGAAGGGCAGTCTCGTAAAAGGGCTGCCTTTCAGTTTTTAGGATGCCTGATAAACATCTGAATCACCATATGAATATTGTATCTCTTCTAAAATTGAGTAAATATCTTGCGGTGTAGTAGCAGTTACCAAACGCATACGGTATTCTTTAAAATGACTTAAGCCTTTAAAATAGTTGCTATAGTGCCTGCGCATTTCATAAATCCCTGTTATGGGTCCTTTCCATTCAATCGATTTATCAAAGTGAGTTTTGCAAGCCAATAATCGGTCGCTTAATTCAGGTGCTGGCAAGAATTCACCGGTATTTAGATAGTGTTTTATTTCATTAAAAATCCATGGATGTCCAATACTGGCTCTTCCAATCATGATTCCATCCACACCATATTTATTTTTATAATCAAGTGCTTTTTCAGGACTGTCAATGTCACCATTTCCAAAAATTGGAATTTTTATCCTAGCATTATTTTTCACTGCAGAAATTAAGTACCAATCGGCTTCACCTTTATACATCTGCTTACGTGTTCGACCATGAATGGTAAGTGCTTTTATCCCAATATCCTGAAGTCGTTCGGCAACCTCTTCTATATTCTTTGTTTGATCATCCCATCCCAAGCGTGTCTTTACAGTTACCGGTAATGAAACGGCATCTACAATAGCTTTAGTCATTTCAACCATTTTAGGAATGTCTTGTAAAAGACCTGCACCTGCACCTTTGCAAGCAACATTTTTTACCGGACAACCATAATTAATGTCAATCAAATCGGGCTGAGCAGCTTCAGCAATGGTAGCAGCTTCGATCATTGAGTTGATCTCACTGCCAAAAATTTGAATGCCTATAGGTCTTTCATAACTAAAAATATCCAACTTCTTTGTGCTTTTAGCGGCATCGCGAATCAGTCCCTCCGATGAAATGAATTCGGTATACATCAAATCGGCTCCGTTCTGCTTGCACACGTATCGAAAAGGAGGATCACTCACATCCTCCATAGGAGCAAGTAAAAGTGGAAATTCACCCAGTTCGATAGTGCCGATTTTTACCAAAGCCAATGTTTATTCATAATTTCGTTGCAAAATTATACAATCAAATGGTTTAAGTCCATTTTAAAATAGCATCAAAACGAATGAATTTGTTACCCGACTGGAAAATAGCCCCCTACAGCAGTAAATTATTTGTATTGTTAGGAATTATTCTGATCAGCTCAATAGTCATCACCCTTTTCTCCTTTTTACTGATTACGATTATTTTGGGTGTATCCTTTGATGAAGTGAATATGGTACTCAACTCCAGCAATCATATTCATCACCTTTTTGCTCTCAAGCTGTTTCAATCTTTTTCAAGTATTGGAATGTTTTTAATTCCTGCCTTACTGATTCCAAAACTTTTCAAGATTTCAATTACAGATTTTTTCCCGTTGCAGTCTCTAAACAAAATACAAATTGCTTATGCTATATTGATCAGCATCATGCTCATTCCTGTGATTAATATTCTGGTTTATTGGAATGCGCATATTTCAATGCCTGAATTTTTGATAGGGATAGAGCAGTGGATGAAAGAAAAGGAGACTGCTGCCGCCATCATTACTGAGCGTTTATTGGTTATGAATGGCATTTCAGACTTACTGATTAATATTTTCATCATTGCCTTATTACCGGCTTTGGGGGAGGAATTTCTGTTCAGAGGAGTTGTGCTGAAAATGTTAAAGGAGTGGTTTGGAAATATTCACACCGCTATATGGTGCACCGCTATTATATTTAGCGCATTGCATTTGCAATTTTATGGTTTCGTTCCACGAATGCTTTTAGGAGCTTTATTAGGTTATGTGTTCTATTGGAGTGGCACAATTTGGCTACCGGTTTTATTGCATTTTCTTAACAATGCCATAAGTGTATTGGCAGAATATTTAATGCAGCATAATATTGTTCAACACGATTTGAATACCCTTGGTGCGGACGACACCATTTATATTACAGTAATCTCACTTCCAATATTGACTTGGATGATTTTGAAACTAAAAAAAGGTCGAATTGAAGCGGTTCCTCTAAAAGTTGAGTAATGATTGGACTGTCCTTTTGAAATACTGAGATAGTTTGCGCAATGGTTTTTTAAAAAAGGTTAGGAATCCCGGTTTTACTCCGTTCATTTTCCAGGCAAGTTTATCCTCGATGTTGGCTTTCAGCTTTACAAAGAAACTTACATTACTGGTACCTCCCATTTTCATTTTAACCAAGGTGCTTGGAAGATATTTGATTTTTATTTTTTGAATATGAATCAATCGCAACATTAGTTCATAATCGGCCGAGAGTTTTAATGAAGTATTAAACGATCCATGTTTTGCATAACAATCTTTCCTTACAAAAAATGTAGGATGAGGAGGCATCCAACCTTGCTCGAAAGATCCTTCAATATACTCTCCCGATTTCCAATAGCGCATCACTTTATTGGGATCTTGTCGATTTACAAAAACCAGATCAGCATAAACTCCTTCAAGTGCTGAATCGGATTTAAATTGTTTCATCACATCTGAAATTGCCTGCGGATATGCATACACATCGTCCGAATGCAACATGCCAATCACCTCGCCTGTGGCCAAACTAATTCCCTTATTCAATGCATCATACAAACCATTGTCTTTTTCACTTACAATTTTGCTGATTCGATCGGAGTAGCGATTGACAATTTTTAGCGTTTGGTCTTTTGATCGACCATCCACTATAATATATTCAATATCCGGATAGTCTTGTTCAAGTACCGATTTAAGTGTGTCTTCAACCGTTGCCTGACTATTGTACGTTATGGTTATGATACTGATCTTCATTTCTCTTTATTCATCAATTTTTCTTTGACGATATTTAATGGCCGGATTTCCTTTATACACCCAATAGGCTTCTAAAGTTTCAACAGCTACCGAATTTACCGCTAAAACAGAATGTGATTGACAAGTAACTCGCGGGCAAACAATAGACTTTGCACCAATCCAAACGCCATCTTCTAGAGTTATGGCGCCTACCATAAGATCAAAAGTTGATTTTTTATAATTATGATTTCCTGTAAGCAACATAGCGCCTTGCGAAAGACATACATGATTACCAATCTGAACCAGAGCAAGATTGTCTATCCATACGTTTTCGCCTATCCAGCAATGATCACCAACCTTTAGTAACCAAGGATATTTAATACTTACTGATGGTTTAATAACTAAACCCTTCCCAATTTTTGCTCCAAACAATCGAAGCAGAAAAATTTTAAATCCTTGAAAAGGAAAAAGTGGAAACATAAAAAAACAGGCATTAACAAAGTACCATATCAAACGCTTCAATGCGTTTGCTCCAGGATGATACCAGCTATTGTCGTAACGACTCAAATTGGTTTTGTTTTCACCCATGCTTTATACTATTGGAAAACATTTCTATATGTGCATTTTTTGCAACAGGGTTGTTGATGATTTCGATTGCTTTATTATAAGCACCTTTTCGATATATATCATATGCCGATTGATCCATATTGCAAATCTTTTCTATGGCTAAAGCATAGTCCGATGGGTCGAAACCGTTTATCACCATACCTGAGTACTCTTCTTCTAGATTTTTCCATGGAGTAGTGTTGCTGATGAGCACCGGACAACTTGCCATAAAAGCATCAACTATTCCATGTCCAAAATTCTCATTAAAGGTAGGTAAAAACATAAAATGATATTGGCTCAAGAGTTTCCCAACCTTTTGATGAGGCACTGCTTCAAAAAAATTGATTCGAATATGTGGTGCTGCAGTCTGAACAATACTCAAACATTCGTTGAAATATCTTTCATCATCTGATGGTCCATACACATCAAACTGAACTTTATACATTGGTTTTATCTTAACGATGGACTCAACTGCACCTTTAAAATTTTTTACAGATGAAATTCGAGCCAACCAAATCAGCTTTACATCTCCTTTTGTTTTTTCTATTTCTACAAATTCTATTTTTTTCTTTTCGCTCAAATTGATGGCCAATGCTCTTATGCTTTTCGAATCAAATGTTTTTTCAACTTCTTTACTTTCCTGTGCTGTACTGCAATGCCAAACCACATTTGAGAACAAGCCCAAAGCCTTTGCAAGCATTAAGAAAACTTTTTTCTTAAAAGCCTTTTGAGCTAGAGATCCTTTGCCCAGCATTCCTCTTGGTGCAATGATCACCGGAATATGATCGCTTCTTTTTTTGTTGGCCCACAGAGGATATAAAGTATAAAATTTCGAGTAAATACTGTTTAAATAAATTAGATCAGGGTTCACTTCATTGATCATTCTTTGTATGAATGCAAAATTCAATTGGAGTGGGTTGATATACAGGATTTCCGTTCCATCAGGAGCTTTTGTCCATACGCCACTTTCAATTCCGTCTAGCATTTTTGATTCATTCAAATCAAATGAACTACAAATAATTTTGAAATTAAAATCATCCTTTAAATGTGAAATCATATTTGCACATGAACGGATTGGTCCTCCGGCTTTGTATGCAGGAAGATACCAATCGATAAAGGTTAAGATCGTTTTCACGAGTGCAAATTATTTTTTTGAATATAATCTTCCAAGACTATGCAGATCCACATATCATTCCAACGGATATCTTTTCGACCCTTCAAGAACTGATTCCAACGCTTGAGCAATTGTTTTTCATCGATAAATGATCTTTGAGATAACGCATCAATGCGTTCAGAACAAAAAGAGCGCATTTCATTTTTTAACCAATGCTCCCAAGGTAAAACAAATCCCATTTTAGGACGATGAACAATTTCTCTGGGTAATAATTCTTCGATACTTTCAATCAATAATTTCTTAGGATAAGAAGGAAATTTGTGGTGATCTGAAACGCCCAAAACATATTCAACAAGATGATGATCTAAGAAGGGCACGCGCACTTCAAGAGCTACAGCCATACTCATTTGGTCGGTATCTCGTAGCAATACATTTTGCATATAGGTTGTCATTTCAGCAATGCTGATTTTACTCAAATTGTGATTAGAAAAATTACTCCAATCACTCGTCTCACTTGAAATGATTTTTGAAACAAAGTTTGTATGAGTATCATCATAACTCAGTAATTTGTTTATGGTGTTTTGTGAAGCTATTTTTCTCCAAATCGGATACAATTCTTCAAATGAACTGTTTTTAGCCTGACTGATTTGCAATAATTTTTTGCTTGCTGGCCCTTTGTTTAAATAGGCCAAAACTCCTGCTGCACTTTGCCTCAGGGGTTTTGGTAATGAGGTAAATAAATTCAAAGCTTTATTGGAATGCATCCGTTTAAATACCGGATAACCTGCAAAGAGTTCATCACCACCCAATCCTGAGAGAGCCATAGTAATGCCACCTTTTTTAGTTGCTTTAGAAACTATATATGAATTTGGACCATCTCCACTTGGATGATCTAAAGCACTAAGTGCTTCCGGTAAGCTCTCAAGAAACATTTGCGGACTCAGGCGAATTTCGGTATGATCGGTATTGTATTTTTTTGCAATAATATTTGCAAAACGTGCTTCACTGAATTCAGATTCATCAAACGATACATTGAATGTCTTCACTTTTTTGGAATGCACTTCACTCATAATCGCAACAACTGCACTAGAGTCAATTCCACCGGACAGGAATGCTCCAAAATCTACATCGCTGACCAACCTTCTTTCAACAGCTTGATAGAGCAAACTCTTAACATTTGATTTTATTTGATCAATGCTATGATGAATCGCATCTTTGTCTATCGAATTTTGTAATGACCAATATTTATGAATGTTAAGTTCTTTGTTCTTTATAAGAGCAAAATGTCCGGGCATTAAACAAAATACATTTTCTATGATGGTGTTTGGTGCATGTATGGTTTGATACGAAAAATAATCGCCCAAAGCGGAGTGGTTTAATGCAGCTTTTAAAAACCCACTCTTCAATAAAGATCTCACCTCTGATGAAAAAACAAAAACTCCATTTTGATGGTAGTAATACAGAGGTTTAATTCCCAATCGATCGCGAGCAATGAATGTTTCATTTGTTACTTTATCAAATATTGCAAAGGCAAACATGCCGGCTAATTTTTCAAGCATGCCTGAGCCCCACTTTCTATAGGCTGCCAATAGCACTTCGGTATCGGAATTGGATTGGAAGGGATAATCATTAATCTGACTCTTTATTTCTTTGAAATTGTAAATCTCACCATTATAAACAATCGTATATCTCTTTTCAAAATCCCACATTGGCTGATGTCCCGCGGAAGACAAATCAATAATTGCCAATCTTCGGTGGCCAAGCGCAATAAAATCATCTACATATATACCCTGATCGTCAGGGCCGCGATGCGCGATAGCATCCGTCATCGTTTGAATTCGTCTGCTAACTTCTTCTTTGTCGCTAAAGCCAATTATGCCGCTTATTCCACACATAAATAATTATCGACTTATATAATTTAATAAATCTTCGCTCCAAGTTTCAAAATTAATTCTCTGACCAATGGTATTACTTTGTTTCGACATCTCCCATAACTCTTCATTGCTTAATTTAGTTATCTGTGACATATACTGTAATATGGAATCGCTGCTACAGGCTTTATGTAAAAATCCATTTTGTCCATGTTCAACAAAAGTATCCGCGGCCGATGTAGTGTCTGAACAAATAACGGGCAAACCGGCTAATGTCATTTCATGCAATACCACGCCCCAATGCTCATATTGACTGGGCATCATAAATACGCCACATTCTTTTATAAAATGACCAAGTTCGGAAGGTTGAACAAAACCGAAGTTTTTAATCTTTGGGTGTATAGGAAATTTTGAATCCAAATCGCCTTTACCAATTGACCACAGTTCCCATTCGCAATCAGTATTTTTATGTAAAGCCATGAATGCGTCCCAAAGTTCTTGAACTCCTTTCAGTTTGGTATATCGCCCAAGAAATAAAAATCGTTTAGGAAAATTTCTCTTTTTTAGTTCTTTGTTTTCATGGTAATAACTAGAAAACAAATTATAATCGCAACAGTACAAACCTCTTTTTATTTGCGACTCTTTAAATCCTAATCGAAGGGCATATTGAAACTGTGCTTCGCCCGGAACCCATACCTGATTGAAATGCGGTAGCAAAAAAAGTCTTGAGACAAAACGCGCTATATTTTGTTTGAATGTATTTCTCCAAGGGTTATCAAACGTTAAAACATATGGTATTTGATTCTTAAAATGTTTGCAGGTTTCTACATACAATGTATCACTCCATCCATTACAAACAATTAAATCGGGATTCAATTCTCTGCAAAACTGTATCAGCTGCTCTTGAGAAAATTCGCTTCGTTCGTAGTATCGAATCAGATCGTTTCCGTTATCAAATTGAAAGGGTGCCACTGAATTAACCGGATAACGAACCACATGAATTTCGACTGCATGTTTTGAAACCAAATGCTCAATGCATGCAGTAAAATAACCCGCTAACTCAAAGTACAGAAACAGTATCTTCTTTCTTTGATTCAAAGGTTTTTGCTTTTGTAATGAAAAGACTCATCAATATAATATATAATATGGTGTAGGGATTTAAAGATCCCATCAACCAGGCTTCAAACGTAATACTAAACATAATGGCATACATGGCAGGCATGGCCAAAAAAGAGTTTTGTGATGCTTTAAAAGTGGTCATGAAAAATCCCACCAAAAACAAAATTAATCCAATCAACCCTGTATTGAGCCACATCGCCAAATATACATTGTGTACACCTCCTTGGTGCCCAAGTGCACTTAACTTTTCGAAGTTGATGTGAAAAATATGCTCATCAAAAGAGAATCCTTTTCCAATCAAAAACTGTTCTTGAATAACATCCCATGCAAATTTCCAAGCCACTATTCTTCCGCTTCCATTTTGAATATTATCAGAGCGCAAATATTCACCTAAGCCTAAGCTCTGTAAAATTTCAATTAAGTTGTTGTTGATAATTTGATAAGCGATGATCACAACAATAAATATTGAGAAACCTGCAAATGGAGACATTTTATGAAAACGGGCAAACAGTAAGAACAGCATGATGGAAACCATTGAGTTACGAGAAACCGCGAATAGAATGGATGCCAACAACAAACCGTAAATAATTTGTTTCTCTTGCTTTCCAAACGCGTTTGGGTAAAGGGTGTTCACAGAAAAGAATAGTAAGAAATTCAATGTGCAAAATATTCCTATTCCATTTGGATTCCCCATAACACCATTATAACGACCGGTAACAAAAAATGCTTCCCTAAATGGAACCATTAAAATGAAACCGGCAGCGAGTAGAAAAAATACGAGATAGAAATATTTTCGAAAGAAGGTAAGTCCTTCTTGCTCAATGCATTTATTGAAAAAGGCAGGAACCGTAAAGAATAGTAATCCCCATGATAATGTTTTTTGAGCTGCAACAGTAGATATAGGTGAGAAAAATATCATCACGGAAGACCAAATCAAAAAAGGGATGAAAGGGTGTATAAAAGTGTTTTTTTGTTGGAATGTTTTTCTGTCAAATATTAGAAACCCTGCCATCATTACGAGATAAATATCTTTTACAGTCTTGGCAAAAGCCATTTCAGTTTCACGGCTGTCGCTCATTGTTAGAATGAAAATAAAGCCGATGAGCATTTCTGCATAACGTCCTTTTAATTTAAACAACAGTATGGATGCAGGTACGAGCAACATAGCAGATTCCTTTACAACCATTCCGGCTGCTATCCATATAAATACTATTAGTATAAAATGGCTGTTATGTTTTAAATAATCATACACGCTCTTTTGATGTTGACATTTTTTTAAACAGATCTACATGCAATTCGGCTACATGATCCCATGTAAAGTTCTGCTTTACTTTATCATAAGAAGCATCAGACATTTTCTTTCTTTCTTCAGTACTGAGTTTTGAAAATTCGATCAGTTTTTCTTTAATATCGGCAGCAGACTTTTTATCAATAATATATCCATTGGTTTCATCAACCATAGAGCAAGTGGCCCCGGTGTCGGTTACCAAAATAGGTAAAGCAAATCCCATTGCCTCCAAAACCACTGTAGGCATACCTTCAAATAGAGTGGGCAATATAAACACATCTGCTTCCATATATAGTTTCTTCAAATCTTCATCCGATGCTGCACCTGCAAACGATAAATTTGAAAACGAACTTTGACCGACAATCGATTCGTATAAAGGTCCTTTTCCTACCAACGTAAATTTGAATTTATGTTCAAATCCTTCTTGATTTAACAAATCAATGGCATCAATGAGATATTTAATCCCTTTGTTAAAAGCAAAGCGTCCAACAAAGAGTACATGAATACAATCGTTAAATGTTTCACGAGTAGGTTTGTGTGGTAAGTTTATTGCATTAGGAATGGTTACTACTTTTTGCTTTCCTGCTTTTTTGTTTAGAATTTTTGTGAGCCTTCCTCCTAAAGAGATAACATGAGTGGCTTGTTCAAACAAATGATTGAATACAAATCGGAATGGAATGGTGATAATTCTATCCTTTAACGTTTGTGTTTGAAACGGTTCAAGACCGTGAGGATTTACAATCACTCTTCCTTTCAATTTACTGATCATGAACCAAACCGATAGTCCCTGACTATAAATCAGTGCATCAGGGTGTTTTTCTATATAGCTGAATATTGATTTAGAGTATTCATAACAGTCGGCTATGTATTTGCCACTTCTTTTATACTCGATTCCGGTTTCGATAATGGAAGGAAGACTTTTAAATATTTTAGAATTTTTGTGTGGATGAAGCACATGTAATTCTATGTCTTTATAAAGCGCGAGTTGTTCAATCAACAAACGGCTGTGGCGTTGCATACCCCCTACGGCCAAAGGAAAAATACCATCGGTGCAAAAAATAATCTTCATATAAACACTTATTGTTCGATTAAGGTTTTGATGCCCTCATCAATTCCTATTTTGGGTTCCCAGCCCAATGCTTTTAGTTTGCTAACATCGGCAAGAAGATGCATACGTTCTACTTTTCGTACACGAGATGCTTCTACTTCAATATGTACTTTCTCGTTCAATTGTCTTTCAAATGATTCAACGATTTCGGTTACGGAATATTCTATTCCTCTTCCCAGATTATACGTATGAATTCCTGATTTTACATTTTGCAATAATGTTCTTACCGCTGAAGCCATATCGCTGGTATGAATAAAATCACGCTTAGGTGTAAGATTACCTAAAAAGATTTTTCGCTTCCCTTCATTTATTTGCTGTTGAATTTCAGGAATCAGATGAGGATTGGTTTCATTGGGTCCGAATGCATTAAAAAATCGGCAGACGATTGTGGTGATGTTACTTTTCAAAAAGAACTCATTGCACAAACGTTCACCGGTAAGTTTAGATAATCCGTATATATCAAGTGGACCGGTGGGGTGTACCTCACTTACCGCTTCTTCATAAATTGGATAGACAGCTGCTGTACTGGCAAAGAAAAACTTCTCTACATTTTGTTCAGCACAGGCGTCCAACATATTGATGGTCCCTTGAATATTAATATTGGACGATTCATAAGGATGTTGATTGCAATAAGGAATAAAATGTATGGCCGCAAGATGAATCACAATTTGCGGTTTAACGGTATTCATTATTTCGAATATCTTTTTTCGGTCGAGTATATCGGTTTCAAAAAAATGTTCATCATCCGTTTTTATAAATGAACGACTTCCAAAAGAGAGATTGTCGATAACAAATATTTCATGATCTTTTTCTAAATCATTGATTACGGCCGAACCAATAAAACCGGCTCCACCGGTAATCAAAACACGTGTATTCATATTTTACAACTCATTTAGTTTTTTTAAAACCTTTTTGTACTTCTCGTTTTGAGCTTCTTTGGTAAACAAATTGTGAACCAATTCCTTATACCTGAATTGATCGTCATTCGATACTTCAGGAAGTGAAGCGGGCATATTTCCATTTACGATGATTCCACAATTATGTTCCCTTACAAAATCAGTATAATCACCTATGCCATCTGAAATTAGAACGGGCAATCCAGCCGCCAAATATTCTGCAAACTTAGTTGGCGATGATACTCTATTGGTAACACTCTTCTCCCGAATCAGCAAGCCATAATCGCCTGCCGACATGATAGACCCAACTTCCTGATGGGAAACCCACTTTTGAATGATCTGTTCCGGAAATTCAGTTTTTAACGAATCGATGTTTTTATCTTCTTTGGATAGAAAAACTATTTTGTTCCCGGTATCTTTCTGAAGCCAAGGCTTTAAAAAATTATGCACCAATTCAAACGACTGCCATCCGGCTACCGATCCTGCGTAGATCAGGACTTTATTATTTGCAGATATATTCAGTTTTTTCCGGGCTTCATCCTTTATTACTTTTTGACCCATTTCAGGGTTCATCGAAGTGCAAGGGATAATAACATGCTCGCAAGATTGATAACCAAAAGTATCAGCCCAATAGGTAATTAATTGCGAAGAAACAGAAATTCTAAAATCAGCTTTTTTAACGCTAATGGCTTCTAATTTGAAAATCTCACTTTTCAATTTCTCATCAGGGGTAACATTGTACTCATTCCATTCTGCTGCAATAGCACCTCTCCCATCATAGCATACTTTATTGGCTAAACTGAATTTTTTAAGCTTCAATGCCAATTGCATGGCTATAACATTTCGGGCAATGATGGATTGCTTTCGATTGAAAGCGCTTATAAAAGATAAAGTCAATAGGTTAAAGCGCCAATATCTCATTTTAGGAAACATTGGCAGCACAACAGAATTCTTATACTGTGCCTTTATTTTTGACCGATTACTTAAAAAGGAGCGAAGAGAGATAAATGCAATTAATTTAACCCGGATATGAAAAGATTTTTCAAGGTGTTTGCATACCTCAATCACCTGACTGCTGTATACACCCGAAGGTTGATCTCCAAAGGTTAAATAAATCATGGCCGTATCATTCAAAAAGTTTGATTAAATATAATATCCAATCAATATGTTCAAAAATACGTAAAGAAAATTGATTAAATCATTCTTTTGAAGTCAGTTTCAAACAAGTGCCTATTTGAAATTGAGTCCATAAAACGACTGAAACAATATAGGTTGTGGTTGGTAACCATTTTGGGATGACTAACAAACATCATGTAATCATGCACATTAAAAAAGTCTTTATACAAACTGTTTTTTATCGCACTCATATTTTCAATGCTGATGTATTCATAATTCGAATCACCCAATCGAATGCCCTTTGCATTTATAGGCTTTACATGATAGAGTGCTTTTTCGCTTTGTCCTATTCCGCGGCCAAAACTATAATCTCTTGAAAAGCGCTTTACAATTTTTTGCCAGAATTTGTTTAAGAGTTCATTTTTTTTGCTGATGGATATGCATTGATTACTGAACTCTGTAAACAAGCCATTCAGTTCTTCTTTGCAAGGATCAGACGAAAAGCGATAAATGTATTTTGAAGGATGTTCACTAAAATCAAAATGTTGCGCATTCGAAAAAGAATAAAATCCAGCCAATACACTCGATTCATACTTATAACCATATTGCCTGAACAATGGCTCGAACATTTCAAACGGTTGCAAACTCCACCCTCCTGCGCGGTACATATCACATACATAGGTAGGGTTTACCTTTCTTATAATCTCGGTCAAATACAAGTGCGATTCAGAAAATAATTTTTGTTGCGTAGCAGTATCGCATTGTTCAAAACGATAACGGGAGATATTCTTTAAAGACCATTCATTTAGATGTGGAAGATACTCCGCATCGAGCCAATGAGGGTGTATGTGAGGATATACATAGCACCCTTGTTTGATCATTTGTTGAATCTGCAACACAATGCGCTCCAGGTCTCTTTTACACAAATCGTATTTGATGCTGTATTCTTTCAGCTTTAATAAGTAAGTGGTATCAATAAAAAAGATGGCTTTTATTCCGTACTCTTCCATAGCACTTAGAATCTTCTTGGTAGGAATCATTAAACAAGAATCAACCTTACCGCTTCGGCTGCCAAGAAATAATTCATAATCGAATGTGATCAGAAGCTTTTTAACGGTGCTGTTCATTTATAGGTCGGGTCTCAATTAAGGGACACAAATGTACTAAGCGTTTTGCTGATCTATGATATCTTTTGGAATTTCTTTGCCCAATAACTTTATGCGAAGCAATGCAGCGTGAAGATTAGTCTTAAAATTGGATATATTTTGTTTCCATAAATAGCCTTGATGGAGATCTCCTCCAAAGCCCGCTTTGAACCGAAATATACCATCAAGTTTCGGATTTTTATTGTCCACTCGAACTCCTGCAAAGTCGTAGTATTGAACCCCTTTTGATTTTAGCCTACACATCAGTTCATAATGCAATTGCTTTACAGCGCCATAGTTTTTACTGACACTATTGTCAGATCCTGCATGAGTGATATAAGCCGAATGTCCGCTGGATAAATAAAAGACCCCTCCAATCGGATCATTGTTTTCATAAACCACCGCAACGTTAGCATTCTCCTCTGCTAAAAATTCAAAATATGCTTTAAAGTAATAAGCAGGGTCAACCGGCATGCCTGCTTTCGACATGGTATTCTGATAAAGAGTATAGAAATCGTTAAAATGCTCACGTCCAAATTTACTCTGCGCCCCCATTCGTAAACTAGCGGCTACTCCCTGTTTGAATCTCGTTTTGAAAGAGTTTAAAATTTCCTCTTCTGACAAAGTTTGCAATGCTGTTCTATAAGTTCCAAATGCACAATGTTGCGTTTGTTTTGGTTTTGCTAAAGTATAACCCGTAGGCTCTGCTTGTAAAAAACGATCTGCTATTGAATCCTTTTTACATAGTTTAATCACTTCATTTAAAAATAGTTCTTGATCATTTATAGACAACTCTTTTCCATTTTTATGTGGAGCACAAATAATCTGTAAACTTGAGAATATATTCTTTCGATACAATTTGCAGGGCATCACCGATTGATTGGTCTCATCCAAAAAATAAACCATCGATTCCATACCGATCTTTTCAATGCTTTGTGCATATTCTGGCAGGAAGAATACCGGCCAACTCTGATTAACAAATGATAATGGCTGTACAGAATCTTCTCGACTATAAACTATAAACTTCATCTTTTCAAACAATCTTCACTATACTATTTCTTGACAAATCTCTAAAATTCTTTTGCTGGAATGTCCATCCCATTTATCCGGAATTACTCCTTGCTTGTACGTGTTGTTTTTAATCGATTGAATGTATCTTTTAATCTCTTCAATTTCAAAACTAACCAAGGTATTACTTCCAATGGTGGTTGTAATGGGTCGTTCGGTATTGGGTCTTAATGTTAAGCAGGGTTTTTGACGAAAAGTAGTTTCTTCCTGAATACCTCCACTATCGGTTATAACGAATGCGCAGTCGGCTATAAGTTTTTGAAATGCAAAATAATCTAATGGCTCGCATAGAATTAAATTGGCATTAGACTTAAATGAACTATACAAACCAAATTCTTCAGCTCTTTTAACCGTGCGCGGGTGAATGGGAAATACCAATTGATAGGATTGGCAGATCAAAGTAAAAACCTCGAGCAATTGTGCTAAGCCTTTTTCAGAGTCCACAGTAGCCGGGCGATGCATAGTAGTCAAAACAAATTTTTGCTTTTGAATGCCGAGTGTTTCTACAATAGTACTTTGTTGAATTTTGTCTTCAAATGCAACTAAAGTATCGATCATTGTATTGCCCACTTCAAATATCTGATTTTTACTTTTTTTCTCATTTAGCAAATTGCTGGTTCCACTTTCTTCGGTTACAAAAAAATAGTCGCTGATCTCATCTGTTAAAAGGCGGTTTATTTCTTCAGGCATGCTGCGATCAAAACTTCGCAATCCGCTTTCAATATGTGCCAATTTTATCCCGCATTTATGGGCAGTAAAAGCAGCTGCAAAAGTTGAATTTACATCGCCAACTACAAATACCATATCGGGCTTTTGCTCAAGCAAAACCTCTTCAAATTTTTGCATGATTTCAGCCATCTGCGAATTGGGAGAAGCAGGTGCGATGTTCAAATAAAAATCAGGTGTTAATTCAAATTGCTCGAAGAAAATGTCGGCCATTTTATTATCGTAATGCTGACCGGTATGTACAATTTGTATCTCAAATGGAGATCCCATTTGAATATTTTCGTACTTAAACCTGGTAACTTTAATAAAATTAGGTCTGGTACCGACTACGATTATGATCCTGGGTTTGTTTTCCATAAAAAGCAGGAGATGCAGATGTCTGTTTCAAAAATAAGAAATGTGCTTAAACCTATACGAGACTTTTTTGATTTAGTTCTGATTTAATGCACTAAAGAACTTTTTCAATCAATTCGCGATATTGATAAACAGCTGAAATCTTCCCCTCTTTTAACTCATAAATTCGATCACATCTTTTTAATGTAGTTATACGATGTGCAATGATCAATATGGTTCTATTATGATCGGTTAGCGAATTTATGGCCTCAGTAACTTCATTCTCGGTTTCAACATCCAATGCACTGGTGGCTTCATCAAAAACCAGTATCTGTGCATTATTGTACAAAGCTCGGGCAATTCCCATACGCTGTTTCTGTCCACCCGATAATCGACTTCCTTTTTCGCCAACCGGTGTATCCCAGCCCTGAGGCAAAGAATCGATAAACTTATCTAATGAAGCCTGTTTGATAGCGCTTTTTAATTTTACTTCATCTACTTCGTTTTCTCCAAAAGCTATGTTTTCTTTAATACTACCGTCTACCATAAAAACATCTTGCTTTACATATCCGATCATGCTTCGCCAGTGTTTTCGATAGGTCTTGTTCAAAGCAATATCATCTATCATAATATCACCACTTACCGGTTCATGGAATCCAAGCAATAAATTCATCAAAGTGGTTTTGCCCGATCCGGATGATCCAACAAAACCAATCGTTTCTCCTTTGTTAACGGTAAAGGTAAGCTCGTCAATCACCTTTACATCACTTTCCGGAAAGTGATACGTAACCTTATCAAACGAGATGCTTTTTTCAAATTCAATTTTCTCATGTCGCTCATTGGCCAACTCCTGCTTGTACCATTTGTTGTAAATATTAAGATTATCAATAGCCACCTGATTTTTTTTGATGAATAATAATGAATTTAATATACGTGTCAGTGAAGGCATTAGGCGATAGGCAGCCGCAGCAAATAAACCAACAAATAATATGACCTGTGATTGATTGTTGGTGAAGAAAATAGCATAAATGAATATGGACACTACACCCAGCAAAGCCACAATTTCATTTGCCCTTAACGGAACCATATTTAAAAAGTACGACTTGAGATGAAGGTTATGTAATTTAAACTGTGCATCGACAAATCGTTTTCCATAATACGACTCTTTATTAAAAAGTTTTATGTCCACATATCCATCAATGGCATGGGTTAGAGCGGCAAGAGCTTTTGGATAGTTCGCATCAATTTCCCTACCAATCCGCGCATTGGTACTTCGTATACTATAATAAATAATAAAAGAAGTTGGGATCACTACAGCTGAAGTGAAAAGAAACAAGTCGATATTGTAAATAGCAATTCCGGTAATGATGAGTAAAAATATTACCGACTCACTGAAAAGCATGATGACCGGCATTAATATATACTCGCAAAAAGAAAGCGGATTGCGGTACACATGGTTGATAATTATACTCGACTTTATGCTCTGAAAACGATTCAAGTCAAAACTGTAATATTTTGAAAATTGGTTTTTGCTTAAGTAAGTTGCCACATCAGCTGAGAATCGTGTTTGCATAAAGTTTACCAACAAGCCAAAAACATTCTTTAGCACAAAAAACAATAAGGTGCAAAGCATCAAAGTCAACAAAAAGGTTTTGGGCTCACTAAACCCCAAATAAGTATACATTGTATTTAAATATGGGTTGGTGTGAATGGCATCCATATCGGCAGCCAATTGTATTAATGGTAATATACTGGCCAGTCCAAATACATCGAGCACTGCAGATAGACAAATCACCACCGAAAGCAATGCGGCTCTCTTTTTATGAAAAGGAGCTAAATGTTCTCTCAAACAATGGATGGCATTCGGAAGGCTTCCTTTCTTGTTTTTATATTCCTTCATCAATGCTTACTTGTAATAACCGCTACCGTATCCTCCCGGTATATGTTTAGGATTAACATTGTTTAAAATAAAGTTCATGCTCTTTACTTGATTCTTATCCATAATCTGATGCGCAATATCTACGAAATCGCGCTTTGAGAAACCGGCTTTCAATACATAAAGGTTTATGTCAGAGTATTTCATTAAATATAAGGTGTCAGAAATCAAACCTACCGGTGCAGTATCTAATATGATATATTCATAATGCTTGCGCAACTCAGCAAACAGTTCTACTAAACTATTGTCTAATATCAACTCGGCCGCATTGGGTGTTCGAGGACCGGTTAAAATGATCTGCAAATTCTGAATTGGCGTTTCTTTTATGATTTGGTTCATATTGGCCTTCCCAACTAAATAAGTTGTTAAGCCTACATCGTTTTGAATGTCAAACGCATTGGCTTGTTTGGGTTTATGCAAATCAATATCCAATAAGATCACTTTCTTTTTTGCTCTTGCTAAAATGGAAGCAAGATTTACCGCAGTAAAAGATTTGCCTTCGGCCGGCAATGATGAGGTAATCAAAACAATTTTACTTTCCGATTTTGGACTAAAATAAGTCAAGTTGGTTCGAATAACCCTGAATGCTTCAGCCGTTGGCGATTGAGGATATTTGTCCACTACCAGGTAGTCTTCACCGGCTTCTTTTGATCGGGCTATCACACCTATAATGGGTTGAGTGGTTAATTCTTTTAAATCATCTTTTGTTTGAATGTAGTTGTAGAACAAACTCTTGACGAAGATTAACAAGAATGCAATGGCGATACCGCCCGCTATACCCATAAATAAAATTTTCTCTTTAGCTGGTTTTACAACACCATTTGGCTTTGCAGATTCGATGATGGTTTTGTCGGCCACAATACCTGCACGGGCAATGATGGTTTGCGATCTCGTCTCTAAAAGAAAGAGATAAATCTTTTCAAAGATTTCTACTTTTCTGCTGATGTTAACCAAACCACGAGTAATGGTGGGCATTTGTCGGATGGCCCCTTGGAACTGTCCTGCCTGACTGGAAAGAGAATTGATATTGGTTACAATCGTTTTACGAATGTTCAATACCATTCCAATAACATTCTGTTTGGCCGATGATATTTGGTTGTCCAATTCTTTTACTACCGGACTATTGGGTGTATTGGAAAAAAGTAAATTGGTTCTTCGTTGCTGTAATGTATACAATTCATTAAATGCAGAATTAAGCGAAGCATCGTTTTGATCAGCAAGCAATGAGGGTGCGATGGCCATATTTTCATCGCCTGAAGTGAGGTAGCGATAAATCTGATCTAAGGCATTTAACTGTACATTTAATTTTGAGCGCTGTGCATCCACATCCATCATCCGTTGGAAATAAGCGCTTTGTTCTTGATTCGGATCTATCAAAGATTTTTGTCTCTGAAATTGTTCCAGATTTCCTTCCACGCTATTCAAACTATTGGCTACTTCTTCCAGTTCGCGGTCAATAAATGCCAAGGTGTTTTCATTCACCTGTTTCATTACCGATACGGAATTTTCAATGTACAGATCGACCAACATATTTAAAAAGTCAACCGTTTTTTCGGTTACTTCATCTTCAAGACTCAGATTGATAACCGAAGCTTCATCTTCTAGTTTTACAGTAAGTGCTTTTTGATATTTTCGAATGAGGTAATTTCTGTTATTAACGATAAACAAGTATTCAATCTCATTGATTCGAGCATTCGATTTTATCTGGTCGGTGTTTCCTTCAATAATCACTGAGAATTTATCGGTTACTATAGGTTCGTTAAACCGACCAATCTTGGTAAACAAGTAGTCGTCTTTTATTACTTCTAATTTGAATGAAGTAGCATTTTGAATGGTAACATTAAAAGGTACACCATAAAGCTCTGGATCGTGAACCTGACCTACCACTTTAAAAGGAGTGCCTTTATAAACCTCACCGGTTTTAATGCGTCCTTTGATATGATAACTGATATCCAGTTTTAAAGTATCCACTACTTTTTCAATCAAGCGAGTACTTGTAATGATCTTGGTTTCGTTTGCCAGATTTTCTCGGTTGTTGCTCATAGTCAAACTGGACTTAAAAGCATCTTCCAATGCATTTTTTTGTTCTTTCACTAAAATGCTAGCCGAAACGCCATACTTCGGTATGGCTTTATATAAATACGCTACCGAGAGTCCTGCCCCAATAGCTATAAAGAGGACGAACCAAAACCAGTTTTTGACAATTTTCAGTAAAAACTTTTTAATCTCATTCTGATCAAGGATTACATTATTGTTTTCACTTTGAGATGATGCTGACATATTGTGTTTATGTAATTGATACTATACGTTAAAAAAGGAGATTTAGTTCTCTATATCCGATGAAAAAGATTTTGTTTCAGAAAAGGCCGGTAGCCTTATATCAAGCAAATGTACTAAACAAGTACCAACCGCCTTAAATTCTTTTATGAAATTATTCTTCATTTGTCTATTCACAATTGATTGTAAGAAAGTATGTAAGGTATCCGATCGATTTGATCTCACTTGCTTGGGCGATTGTTATCTTTGCACAACCTTGCTTTTCTAAATTTTTAAGGAATGAAAAAAACCGCACTCATAACAGGGATCACCGGACAAGACGGAGCCTACCTGGCAGAACTGCTGATTGAAAAAGGATACATGGTACATGGAATTAAGCGAAGAAGCTCCTTGTTCAATACCGAACGAATCGATCACTTGTATAATGATATTCATGAAAAAGATGTAAAACTAAAATTGCATTATGGCGATTTAACCGACTCAGCCAATATCATTCGCATTATCCAGGAAGTGCAGCCCGATGAGATTTACAACTTAGGAGCCATGTCGCATGTCAATGTAAGTTTCTCTACTCCGGAGTACACCGCTAATGCAGATGCATTGGGCGCTCTCCGTATTTTGGAAGCGGTGCGAATGCTCAATCTTACCCATAAGTGTAGAATATATCAGGCCTCTACTTCAGAGCTCTATGGTTTGGTGCAAGAAATTCCTCAAAAAGAAACCACTCCTTTTTATCCTCGTTCGCCTTACGCTGTTGCAAAGTTATATGCTTATTGGATCATGATTAATTATCGCGAAGCCTATAATATGTTTACAGTGAATGGCATTTTGTTTAATCACGAATCGCCCTTACGAGGTGAAACTTTTGTAACTCGAAAAATTACACGCGCGGTATCCCGCATTGCACTTGGACTTCAAGAACGTATGTATATGGGTAATATTGATGCGAAGCGCGATTGGGGACATGCTAAAGACTATGTAGAAGCCATGTATCTGATGCTGCAACGAGATCAAGCAGATGATTATGTAGTGGCAACCGGTATTACTACCAGTGTACGCGATTTTATTATTATGGCCTTTAACGAAATAGGCGTAACCTTAGAATTTAAAGGCACAGGCGATAGTGAATATGCTATTGTAGCAGAATCAAAGCACCCGGAATATAAAGTGGAAATTGGTCAAAAGGTGGTGATGATCGACCCGGCATACTACCGCCCTGCCGAAGTTGATTTACTTATTGGTGATCCCAGCAAAGCACAAAAAGAACTAGGATGGAAACCCAAATATGACCTCGACCAAATTGTTAAAGAAATGGTTGAAGCCGACTTAAAACTATTTAAGCGCGATAAGTATTTAAAAGATGGTGGACATGATATTTATAATTACCACGAAAGTTAATCGTACGCAATGAATAAAAGCGATCGTATATATGTAGCCGGTCACCGGGGAATGGTGGGCTCGGCATTGATTCGGAAACTGAAAAGCGAAGGTTACAATACCATTATCACACGCACTTCAACAGAGTGTGACTTGCGCAATCAGGCAGCGGTGCAAAAACTTTTTAGCGATGAAAAACCCGATTATGTTTTTTTAGCTGCGGCTAAAGTTGGAGGCATTCATGCCAATAATGTTTACCGTGCCGATTTCATTTACGACAATCTGATGATTGAATGTAATGTGATCCGACAAGCCTATGAGCATAAGGTTAAGAAACTATTGTTCCTTGGTTCGTCTTGCATTTATCCTAAAATGAGTGCGCAGCCCATCAAAGAAGAATACTTGCTCACCGGAGCATTGGAACCTACCAATGAGCCTTACGCATTGGCAAAGATTGCCGGTTTGAAAATGTGCGAAGCGTTTCGTCTTCAATACCAATGCAATTTTATTTCAGCAATGCCAACCAATTTATATGGGCCAAATGATAATTATGATTTGAATAATTCTCATGTACTTCCGGCATTGTTGCGAAAATTTTTTCAAGCCAAAGAAGAAGAAAAATCATTCGTTGAGATATGGGGAAGCGGAACACCCAAAAGAGAATTTTTACATGTAAATGATTTGGCTGATGCCTGCTATTTTCTAATGCTGCATTACAACGATGCACAAACTATAAATGTAGGAACAGGAGAAGATATAAGTATAAAAGATTTGGCATTGATGATTAAAAACATCAGTGCTTATAATGGAGAATTAAAATTCAATACCGAGAAACCCGATGGCACTCCGCGAAAATTGTTGGATGTAAATCGCATTCATCAATTGGGATGGAAACACAAAATTTCTCTACAGCAAGGTATTGAGCAGTTGTGGGAAGAGCTTGCAAAAGGGCAGATCGTCCTTCAGTAAGCAAGGCCCGGTTCGGGCACACAGGCTTGTTTTTATTAACAATTTTCATTTTTGTTGAAAAGTAACAAAATGGCAGAAAAGTCAATGTTTACAAGGCTTTTAAAGGTTTTTACAGGCCTGAGCCTTGGCAAAGACAGAAAATATTTTGTGACAGCTATTTGACAAATTCGAAAAACCTATTAAATTGCGTTCATATTCTTACATCGTTAAGAAATTCAATCCCGCTACAAGAAGCCCTTTTCACTTTGAATTATTGTTTTAAAACTTAAACGAGCCTTTAGGCTTGTTTTTGATGTTTTAATATGGCTCTCATCCATATGTTTTTGGGTGAGTGGGATAATTTCTTTGGTAAGAATGATAAAAAAGTTTGGTAAAAACCTTTACAAGTGAAGAGTATTGCTTTAAATTGCATAATTGTCTTACATAAAATAAATCATTAGCGGATGGTAGAATTTTTTACGCTCGCTTTATTAATCTTATTTATCTGTTCGGGTTTGGTGATAACCTGGTTAACACCAATGAGCGTTTTGAATACGCCTGTTACCTGCACAGACAATCAATCTTTTGATCAGGCCCAAAGGGCTGAAGCCACGATAAATACTGATGTACATCGTGGTTTTTCTTTTTCTTCCACTCACTCGGTTTCCGACAAAATTAAACCTACTCATATCATGAAAAAGCTATTCATTCTGTTGCTTGTTTCAGGCTTTATGGCCATCAGTCAAGTTTCAACCGCACAAAGTGTATCCGACATGGAAGGCACCTGGACAGGCGATATCAAAGGAACTCCTATAGAGTTTACTTTTAGTCCTTATCCCGATCGTGGTATGACGATGAAGCTGAATAATGTAAGTCAAACATTGATAGGATACGTTCCTATTGAAAGATATACATCAAATGCATTGGATAATGGTTCTGAGAACGGAGAAGATGATTTTTTCTATATAGTAGTTTATACGAACATTAATAATTCTTCCAATCTTCCGGTTTTGTATGCAGAGTTTGCCGGTAGTTCTACAAACAACATGCAGCTAAATCAAAATCCAATTACACTTGCTAAGCAATCATATATTGCTAAAGTGCAATTTACCGATGCCGGTTTAACTGAAATGAAAATATGGGTGGATTATAACCGCGATGGTTTTAACGATACCGTTACCGCTACCGAATACAAACTCAGCAAATAATTTAACCGAAAGAAAACGAAAACCTTAAAACATAAATTTTGAAAAATATTAAAATCTCTATAGCCATGGGTAATTTCTACAACAACCGAACATCGCTTAAAAACTGGAGTGTTTGTTTAATGACAGCCGTTTTAATGACGGCTTTTAGTCTTTGGCAAACGCCACAGGCTCAGGCACAACTTGTAACACTTGGTACTGGAACAAGCACATTATCTACAACAGTAGGTGCACCAGTTTATTGGTCAGCTTGGACAAGTACATTTGCATTTCATCGAGGAGGAGCAATATATACTGCTTCCGAAATAAATGCTCAAGGAGTATTTGCCGGATCATCAATTGATAAATTGAGATGGTTTCAGAATACAGCCGGATTTGCTGGAGTTACCACCATTATGTCCAGAGTATATATCAAAGAAGTTGGTGCAACAACACAGTTTCCAACCACTACTATTACCTGGGCGACTGAAATTGCAGGTGCAACATTGGTTTATGACAATGCAACTGCCATATCAGGAGGCTCTGGATGGAAAGAGTTTGATATTTCAAATTATATATGGGGAGGAGGCAACATAATGATTTTAGTAGAAAATCAGAGACCTACTTTCACAGGATCAGGAACAATCCCAGCTTGGAGGTATACTTCTACTACTAATGCAGCAGGTTCTACCGGTGGATCTACAATGCCGGCAACATTTTCAAGAAATAGTAATCGTATAAACGTTCAAATGGAGTTCTTGCCTGCTACGCCTGTTGATTTGGCTATGGTCAATCAGGCAGCCCCAATAAACCCTGTTTGTAATGGTGCCAATCAAACCGTTTCGGCTACTTTACAACAATTGGGTACTTCTACCATAGATTTTTCAGTAAACAATGCTACCATTACCTGTAGTGTTACCGGGCCAAACCCAACTTCATTCCCAGCGGTAGTGTTAAACAGTGGTACCTTGGCCAGTTTGGCTACACAAGTGATAACCTTTAGTACAAATTACGATATGACTGCTGCCGGTACCTATACTTTCTCATTCAATGTGAGTATTGCAGGAGACGGATTTGCAGGTAACGACCTATTGGCTTCACCTATTAATACTCAAATACAAGTTGATGCAACTGCATCACCTTTTTATACCATTTGCGATGGAGAAACGGTTCAGTTAAATACTAATATTTCAGGTCAAACGGTGGGTTACAATATAACTTCAATTACACCTAACGTAATACCGGTTCCTGGGGGTGCTTTAAGCCCAGTTACAGGTGATGATGTGTATTCCGGACCACAAACTTTACCTTTTACTTTTACTTTTTATGGAGTTCCTCAAACCGTTTTATACATTAATTCAAATGGATATGTAGAGTTTGCAACCAATTTGGCTACCGCGGTTGAAAGTAGAGTACCTACTTTGTTCCCAACAGCAACCAACCCAAACAATTGTATCGCATTTGGTTGGGAGGATCTAAATCCAACTGCCGGGCAAGTAACTGCTTATACGGTAGGCACTGCTCCATTCAGGATATATGTTGTTAACTTTGATAACGTTAATTATTTTTCTGCAACTCCCGGAATTTCTACTCAATTGCAATTGCATGAAAACAATGGAAATAGTCGTTTTGAAATTCACTTAACCAATAATACGCAAGGTTCAAATACAACCGCATTAGGTTCTGAAAATGCCACAGGTACTGTTGGTGGTTCACCTCCGGGTAGATCTGTGGGAAATTGGGGTGCAGTAACATATCCTGAAGCTTGGAGATTTGATGCTGCCTCACCTCCAACATTTTCTTGGAGCGGACCGGCATTAAGTGCTACTAATATCTCTAATCCTACCGCAACTCCTCCAATCGGCTTTACGACTTATACCGTAACAGTTACCGATGGCGTTACAGGATGTTCGGCTACGGATACAGTTGGTATAAATAACTTAGGGGCAGGTAACCCTCCACCTACCGCTCCTGGCGATTCATTATGCCAGGGCGAAACTGCCAATTTAACAGCCAGCGGACCCGGAACTTTACGTTGGTGGGATGCCCCTGTAGGTGGAACACAATTGGCCACAGGCCCAACTTTTAACCCAACACCATTGGTTACCGACACTTTCTATGTTGATGATTTTAATGGCATTTGTCCTTCGGTACGTACCGAAGTGATTGTGGTGGTAACTCCTGCACCGGTCTTGACTGTATCTGACGATACAACCTTATGTTCAAATAACTCATTGACTCTTGAATCGCAAGGCTTCATTGATGCTTGTGGTTTGGTGGTCATTTCAGAGGTTCAGCAGTTTGAAGCCGGTACCGGACAAGGGCCTCCCTCACCATTTGAACCTGGGGATGACTGGATTGAATTAACCAATATAAGCCCTGTTCCGGTTGATATTTCGGGATGGAGACTTGAAGTAACAGGTTCTGCCGTAGGCAATCAGGTTATTCCTGCCGGAAACATAATTCCTGCCGGAGCCGTATTTGTAATATCAAGGGGTGCAGGCAGTCCAAATATACCGGGAGTATATTTTGCCTCTACTTTACCTACTACAAGTTCAACCGTTCAAAATGGTTATATATTATATGATCAAAACAATACCATTAAAGATGTTGTAGCATTGAATGGCTTTAATGTGGTAGGAACCGGTGCTCCTGCGGTAACAGCATCAGATTGGTCCGGTGCCATTGGCACTTCCTCATCCGGAGTTAGCCGTATTGCAGCTACCGATAATAATAATGCATCTGATTGGGTGGTTCACGCAGCCGGTCCAAATGCTTCCAGCATTGGAACACTCAACACAACGTTTACTCAGCCTCCATGTAACTTAAGCTACAGTTGGTCAACCGGTGATACTACACAAGACATTACCTTTATCGTAAGCGGTACACAAACCTATACGGTTACCGTTACCGATCAAAGTACTGGTTGTACCACAACAGGAAGTGTAACCGTAACCTCTCCCGGTGTAGCCAACAACGCACCTGGCGTTACTAATGATACGATTTGTGTTGGTGAAACAGCCAGCATTACCGCTACCGGTTCGAGTACAATTAAGTGGTACGATTCAGAATTTGGTGGCACCTTGCTCTTTACAGGCGCTACCTTTAACCCAACTCCGGTAGTTACTACCAGCTATTGGGCCGAAGACGACAATGGCGTTTGTCCGAGCGTTAGAACCGAAGCAGTAGTGGTGGTAAATCCTTTGCCAACCATCTTCCCTACGGCTGATGCCAATACCATTTGCGAAGGATCGAGCACTACACTACATGCGAATAACTTTATCAGTGGAACCTTTAATGCCACTCCTGTAGGAACAACTAATAGTTCTGCCGCTGTTGGTTTTGAAATACAGAATAATTCTGCCTTCCCTATTACTATAAACTATTTATACTTTAATAGTACTGCTACTTTAGGTACTAATTTAACAGAGTCGGTTTATTTGAGAACTTCTTCAATGGCCTGTTCTTATCCAACCAATGTGTCAACAGATGCAAATTGGACGCTTATTGCTTCGAATATTGCTTGTGTTTCTGGTGGTACAAGTACTCCACCTTCAGTAATTAATTACACTTTAATACCTGTTGATTTGAATGTAACCATTCCTCCGGGAGCTACCTATTCTTTTGCATTAGGTGGACAAAGCGTTGCTTATTTAACCGGTTCAGGTTGTGCAACTAATTTAGGAAGTGATGGTACTATAACAATGTATTCAGGATGGGGTGGAACATTAACATCCAGTATTGCAAATCGAAACTTTTATGGAAAAGTAGATTATTCATTCGGAGATCCAAACTTAACATTCGATTGGCAACCTGCGGCATCGTTAAACAACAATGCCATTGCCGATCCGGTTGCTTCTCCAACAACCACTACTATTTATACCTTAACCGTAACCGATTTGAATGGATGTTCGGCTTCGGATACTACCATAGTTAATGTTATTCCTGCATTGCCTACACCAACATTGGATAGCGTTACGAATGTATTTTGTGGTTGTGGACAAGCCAATATTTATGCTACACCTGTTAATGGTGGTAATTTAGAATGGTACGATGCCCCAACAGGTGGTAACTTAATAGGTACCGGTTCTCCTTTAGTAACTCCTTATGCTTGCGGAACACAAACCTGGTATGCTCAAGAAGTGGACCCGGGTTCGGGATGTTCTTCACTTAACCGCTTAGCGGTAACAGTAATACCGGGCATTGCAGATGATGTAAATATAAGTGCCAGCACTACGCAATTGTGCGATGGTATAGGTTCAGCTACTTTAAGTGCAAGCAGTACGAACGACCCCAACTATCAATATAGCTGGGCCCCTGCCGCAGGTTTGAGTGCAACTTCAGGAACACCTGTAATTGCAACTCCTTCGGTAACCACAACCTATATTTTAACCGGTACCGATACAAGCACCGGTTGTGTGAATACCGATACCGTTGTGATCAATGTTGGTAGTACTCCTATAATTACTTCTGTAACGGCAGATCAATCTGTGTTCTGTGAAAATACAGTTATTAATCTGAGTGCTTCTGCTATTTTATCGGGTGGTACACCTCCTACCAATGGATTCACAGGCACTTATGTACCAGTATCATGGACAGAACAACATACGAGCGGTGATTTAGGAACTATTAACTTTCATACCTCATCTGATTTGAATATGAATTCAAGTGATGGTGGAACAGGTAATACAAGTATTGATGTAATTCATGTGATCAATGCAAATGGTTTTGTTACCTTCGATTGGCAATATTCAACTGTTGATGGGGCTAATTTCGATTTTCCTCAATATTACTTAAATGGAATACGTACAAATGTACCCGGATATAATACCGGAGGTGGTTTGGTTCAAAGCAGTTCAGCTTCAATTGCAGTAAGCAATGGCGATGTATTTGGATTTACAATGACCAGTTCCGATAATTTATTTGGAGCTGCTACTTGTAATTTTAATAACGTAGTATTCCCGGGAACTCCTTCAGGGTCTGGCACAATCACTTATTCATGGTCGCCAGCTACCAACCCTGCTACCGGAGCAAACGTACAAGCTACGCCTCCTTCAGGAAATACGTATTATGTAGTTACAGCCGATAACAATGGTTGTACTTCTCAAGACTCAATCTTGGTTACGGCATTGCCAACCCCTGCAGCGCCTGCTTGTTTAGGCGATACCATTTGTGGTCAGGGTACGGTTAATTTAAGTGCTGTTGGTTCGGGTGGTACTCTGTTATGGACCGATACTATTGGTGGTCCTGTGGTTGCTACGGGTAATAACTATAGTCCTTATGTATTCAGCAGTGGGTCAGCCTACGTGGTTGAAGATCCGGGTGCTACACCTGCTCAAATTGGTTACGATCCGGTATCGAACCCAACAGCCGGTGTGGGTTATTTCCCAACTACACAGCAGTATATGGTATTCTCGGTATTATCCGATAATGGTCTTCGTATCAACACGGTTGATATTATCCCTAACGGACCTATTGGTTCACCTTATGCTATACAATTACAAGACAGTGCCGGAAATAATTTAGGTGGATTGGTGAGTGGTGTTACTACCGTTACCAACACTTCAGTGAATCCTCCTTTCAACGTGCAAACCGTTAACTTAAACTGGTTTGTACCTAAAGGAAATCAATACCGTATGCGTATTGTTACCAGCCCTAACTTATTGGTACATCAAAATGGTACCGTAGCAGCCGGTGCTCCTTATCAGATTCCTTTCCAGATATTGATTAACGGATATGGATCTCATATTCCTCCTGCTGCTCCTACAATTTTTGGTAGTACTACATTCGGATTATTCTATAATTGGAATGTTTCTTATGGATGTTTCTCTCAAGCATGTATAGCTAATTATCAGGTAGATCCTGCACCTCCATTGAGCATTACCCCTAGCGGTTCAACTTCGGCTTGCGATCAGGCAAACGTGGTATTGACTGCCGGTGGCGATCCTTCATGGACCAGCTTCTCATGGTCACCAGCTGCAGGCTTAAGTGCTACCAGTGGTGCCAGCGTTACTGCTACCCCAACCGTTACGACTACCTATATTGTTACAGCTAGTGGTGGTGGTTGCATTGATACCGCTTCAGTTACCATTACGGTAAATCCTGCTCCTTTAGTTAGCATAGATATTCCATTGGTAGATACCGTTTGTATCGGTAATGGATTGCAATTAAATGCTGTGGCCTCTAAGAGCAGTGTGGTTACGATAGGTGGCGGGCAAGATCCGGGCTTAGTTACCGGACAAATATTTAACGGTGCAAACTTAACTCAGCGTTCACAAATTCTAATCAGAGCATCAGAATTAAATGCAGCAGGCATTTTAGGACCTGGTCAAATAAGCTCATTAGCATTCAATGTTTCCAATAAATTAAGTACGCAGCCTTATACCGGATTTACTATCAGTATGGCGCATGCTTCTCCAAATGGATGTTTTGCTGTTACAACCTATCAAACAGCCGGATTTACTACTGTGTTTACAGGTAATGTAAGTACTGTATTGGGTTGGAACACCATGAACTTCAGCACGCCATTCATGTGGGATGGAGTATCTGATGTGGTTATCAATACTTGTTTCGCAAATGCTACAACCTCATTTTTTGACTTGGTATTTATGACCGCTACTCCGGCATGTAATACCTTCCGTTCAGACAATGCCGATCCATGTGCCGATTTAACAGGTGCTTTGCAGCAATTCCGTCCGAGCATGCGATTAACTGGTGGAGCAGTAACTTATTCATGGTCACCTGCGGCTAATTTGGACAATCCAAATATTGCAAACCCAACCTTTACGGCAACTACATTAGGTACCGAGAACTTCTTTGTTACCGTAACCGATCCTGCGAGTGGTTGTACCGCGAGCAGCAATGTGGTAGTAGTAGTTTCTACATTCCCTGAAGCTCCGGCAATTTCTTTCGTAGGAGATTCAGTATTATGTTATAGTGGTGTAACCTCATTCACTTCTACTGCAACATTGGGAATGTTGCAATGGCAAATTTCTAATGATGGTATTAACTTCTCTGATATTAGCGGAGCGGATAGTTCTTTCTATGAAACCGATACGCTTAGCAGTATGACTTGGTACAGACTAAAAGCATATTGTCAAGACACTGTTTATTCTAACATATTAAAAGTTGATATATCTGCTCCTCAAATATTATCATCCTTAGGAGATACAATTTGTGGTATCGGTGCTGTTAACTTAACTGCTACCAGTAATGGGTTCCCAATTGTATGGTATGATGAAGCCAGTGGCGGAACGCCTTTAGCATATGGTTCTCCATTTAACCCAATTATTACCGGTACCGATACATTCTACGTGGCTGCTATTGACACCTTGATAAGCGGTTCAGGAAATCAAGCAGGCTCCTCTGCAATTTTAATTACAGAGGCCGATTTAGGTGGAACAGATCAAATCGAGATTCAAAACGTAAGTGGCTCAGCAGTTGATGTAACAGGTTGGAGACTTGCAGTAAGTGACAGTTATACAGACATTAATTTTGTCAATGCAACCGTTCAGGTTCTATCAGGTACTATTGCTCCGGGTCAAACCATGTTCTGGACTGATGGAGTTACTAATCCTTGGGGATCGAATTTGTTCTGGAATCCTGGGTCATTCCCTTCATTTACCGGATGGGCTATTTTGATGGATAATACCGGTGCAATCAGAGATTTTGTTATTTGGAACTGGCCTTCAGCAAATATTGCCGGTATGAGCATAAACATACCCGGCAATCCAAGTAACCCTGTTGCTCCTGCTTCTGCATGGACAGGAAATGGTATTGATGCTACAACTGCAAATGCAGGATTGAGCTTATCAAGAAATGGTACTTCGGATAATAATGATTTAAACGACTTCGCAATTCAAACTACAAGTATAAATGCAACCAATCCGGGTATGACATTACCTTTTGCCGGTTCGGGTGGCGCTTGTGAATCTGGTCGTGTAATGGTAGTTGCAGTTTCAACTCCTGCTGATGATATTACAGCAAGTGCAATCGATTCTGACCTTTGCTTAGGCGAGTGTACCGATCTTTCTGCAAATAGCTTAAATACAAACTATCAATATACCTGGCAGCCGGGTAATTTAATTGGTCAAACGGTTAATGTTTGTCCTACGCAAACAACTACTTATATTGTTTATGGTATAGATCCTACAACTCCTGATTCTTGTCAGAGTTCAGACACTATTACTGTTGTAGTAAATGCCTTACCATCGGTTACAGCCATAAATGCTGTTCCTGCGGTAGTTTGTGCCGGTGACTCAATTCAATTGAGCGCAAGTGGAACCTCTCCGTTTGGAACCACTTATCAGGTATCATCCGTACCATTTGCACCGATAGCCGGTGTGGGTACTGCTGTTACTTTGGGTGACGATCAAACCAGTGCTGCATTGCCTATAGGATTTAACTTTGGTTTCTATGGTAATTCATACAGCCAATTTGTAATTGCCTCCAATGGATTTATATCCTTTGATCTGGCTGCTCCTAACGGATGTTGTACCGGTGGTTTATTGCCTGGTGCAGGCACTCCAAATAATATTATTACCTTCCCATGGGAAGACTTTAACCCTGGTGCTGGTGGAACGATTGATTATTTCACTACCGGTATTTCGCCCAATCAAAAATTGGTAGTTAACTTCAATGCTATTCCTCACTTTGGAGGTGGCGGTAGCCCAATGACATCTCAAATTGTTTTGAGTGAAGGATCCAATATTATTCAGGTTCACATTACGCAAATGACCACCGATGGTGGCAACCATACCTTAGGTATTGAGAATTCAAATGGTACCTTAGCCGAAGTAGTTCCAGGTCGCAATGCGAACAATAGCTGGTCGGCTACCAATGAAGGATGGCAGTTTGCACCAAGTGGTGTAACCTATAGCTGGGCTCCTGCCGGATTATTCTCTAATCCAAATCAGCAAACCGCTAATGCGGTATTGAATGGTCCAACTACATTTGTAGTAACCGTGACAGATAATATTACCGGTTGTACAGCACAAGATTCTATTAGCGTTTCTCCTGTAGCTGTGCCTCAACCTATTATTTCACCAGACGATACTACGGTTTGTACCGGTGGATCAGTAACCTTAGTTGCTTCCGATCCGGTTAACTATCCTGGTGGATGGCCAATTGGTACTTTATTCGATTGGGGCTTTGGTCCTAGTCCTGATAGTACTTTCACTACAGTAGGAGTTGGATTATTCCAGGTAACGGTTTACTTCCCACCTAACTTTGGTGGTTGTATCGCAACTTCCGGAATTGCCAATGTAAACTTCATTGATGCTCCGGTAGCCGTTGCCATACCTACCTCTGCACTTTGTGCGGGTGATCCGAGCGGTTCAATTACCGGCTTGGCATTCTTAGGTGTGCCGCCATATCGCTACCAGTGGTATGATAACAATAACGTCTTAATACGTGATACCATCAGTTTCTTAGGATCTGATTTAATCACAGGACTACCTACTGGCAACTATTGCTTAGTGGTAACCGATAAAGCAAATACCAACAGCTATCCTCCACCACAGTGTTCATCATTCCCTGCATGTGCATTTGTTGGTGAGCCATTGCCGGTATCAGCTACAGAAACTCATGTAGATGTAGTTTGCTATGGTGATGCTTCAGGATCGATAGACATTACTCCTTCAGGTGGAACACCTCCATATACTTATTTATGGAGCAATAATGCCACTTCTGAAGACCTTGTTAATATAACAGCAGGTACCTATACCGTTACGGTTACCGATGCTAATGGTTGTACCTACCAAACCGCTGTAGATATATTAAGCAACCCACAAATTGTGGTTGGTAAAACAGTAGTAAACGTAAGCTGCTTTGGCGGTGGTGACGGTATTGCCAGTGTTGCTGTAAGCGGTGGAGTTGGTCCATACACTTACTTATGGAGCAATGGTGCAACGGATGAAGATGCGGATAGCTTGTCATCAGGCATCTATTGTGTAACCATAACCGATGCAGTTGGTTGTGATACGGTTGTTTGCTTCTTAATAGCTGAGCCTGCTCAGATGCAAGTAGTAGCAACGGTTGTTAACCCTGCTTGTCATGGAACATGTAACGGTTCAATTTCATTAGCAGTTAGCGGTGGAACACCATACAGTTCAGGAAGCGGATATAACTTCTTATGGTCGAACGGAGCAACCACTTCGTCTGCCAGCGGATTGTGTGCCGGAACCTATACCATTACGGTGAGCGATTCATTAGGATGCTTACACTATGTGGTAGCTCAGGTAATACAACCGGATTCATTATTGCAATTGCAAGCGACACTTACCAACCCATCATGCTTCGGTGGATCTAATGGATCTATTGTTGCAATTCCTCAGGGTGGTGTAGCACCATATACTTACTTATGGAGCAATGGTCAAACAACAGCTACGGCTACAGGCTTAACTGCCGGTACCTACGTTGTTACCGTGACCGATGCAAACGGTTGTGTGAAATTAGGTTCTTATTCATTGATTAATCCTCCTGCCTTTACGCATACCATGTCAGTGGTGAATGCCAGCTGTAATGGTGCATGTGATGGCAAGTTGATTGTAAATATCAGCGGTGGTACACCTCCATATTCATATTTATGGAATACCAACCCTGCTCAAACAACTAATGTTGCAGACAATTTATGTGCAGGTAGTTATACCTTAATAGTAACCGATGCGAATGGTTGTACTTACCAGGTAAATGGTACAGTTACCGAGCCTGATGCCATCGCATTGAATGAGGTAGTAACCGATCTTGTATGTAATGGTGCGAACAATGGTATTATCGAACTATATGTAACAGGTGGAGTAGCTCCATATACTTACATTTGGTCAAATGGTAATTCGACTGCAACAAACAGTGGTTTATCAGCTGGATCATATACCGTTACCGTTACCGATGCCAGTGGTTGTGTTCATACACAAACCATCATTGTTAGTGAACCATCAGCGATTGTAATTGCCGGTACAGCTACTAATGTAAGTTGTAATGGTGGTACCAACGGAAGTATTTCTGTTGTTGTTAGCGGTGGTGTATCTCCATACTTATTTGATTGGAATACCGGTGAAACAACTCAAAGTGTTGCCGGATTACCAGCTGGTGTTTATACCGTAACAGTAACCGATGACAATGGATGTAGTTCATCGATGTCATGGACTATTACGGAGCCTACAGCATTGAGTTGTATCTGTCCTTCTTCGGTAACTAATGTAAGTTGTGCCGGTGGATCAGATGGTTCAATAACTGCAATTCCAGTTGGCGGAACACCTCCTTATAGCTATTTGTGGAGCAATGGTGCTCAAACAAGTACGGTTGGTGGATTGTCAGCCGGAAACTATACGGTGACTATAA
>Ga0209096_1000176_pt1 | contig 92551 bp, 62 predicted proteins | sample AD_UKC034_MetaG_FD_184407 | JGI IMG/M metagenome (GOLD analysis project Ga0209096, IMG submission 184407) | Active sludge microbial communities of municipal wastewater-treating anaerobic digesters from USA - AD_UKC034_MetaG (SPAdes) (version 2) | ecosystem: Engineered > Bioreactor > Anaerobic >... | reverse complement strand
TCGGCCTGGACGGCGAGTGCCTGGACGGTGCTGTTGAAGCCGGAGCCGGGGTCGAAGGCGGCGTCGAGGGTGCCGTCGGCATTGAGCCGGGCGATGCGATTGTGGGCCACACCGTTGACGACGGTGAACGCGCCGCCGATGAGGATCTTGCCGTCCGCCTGGACGGCGACGGATTCGACGGAGTTGTTCAAGGTAACAACAAGGAACGTGGGGTCGATGGCACCGCTGGACTCGAGCCGGACGAGTTTCGGGCGCGCTTCGCCGTTGATGGTGGCGAAATCGCCGGCAGCGAGGATCTTGCCGTCGGATTGACGCACGACGGCATTGACTGAGCCTGTGAAGCCGGTGCCGATATTAAAGGTCGGGTCGGGATCGCCCGGGGAGGCGATCAGACGGAGACCGAGGAGCAGGGAGAGCCAGGGGGAAAGCAGCGGTCGTTTCATGGTTGAGGTGAGATGGCTGGCCTGGGTTGAATCCGACATCCGACTTCAGCCTCCGTTTGGCACCAACCGTACGAGTTCAGCAAGATACCTAAGGCAGAAGCCACTGATATCGGGCTTATGGCCCGATTCCTTATAGTCAGATTATTGTAGTCCGAGAGAGGCTGGAGTCAAGGGCCCGGATCCTCGAGCAACGCGCGGCGGGGATCGACGGTCCATTCGGCGGCGCGGGCGCGCACGGTGCGGAGGGCGCGGGCGGCGTCATGGAGCATGGCGGGGTGGCGATAACCGTGGGAGCCGAGACGGTACTTGAGGACGAATGCGGAGATGCCGTGGGTATTGAGCCAGAGGGCGTAATCGGCGCCTTCGTGGGAAGCGAGTCCGGCGTAGCCGCCGCCGGGGCAAACAACGATGGCGGCGCCGGAGGCGCGGATGGGGTCAGCGAGGTAGGGAGTGAGCGTGGGGACGTCGGTCTCGGCTTTGCCGAGGGCGCCTGGGGCGCCATCGGGCCAGAGGACGATTGGGGACAGGGGGTCGGCCTGGACGAGGGGGGCGATGGCCAGGGCGCAAGCAAGAAGGCGGATCATGGTGGGCTCGATGTTGATGGCGGTGGATTGGTGGCGCCGGTGTGGCGCCGGACGATCTCGAGGGAGTCATCGAGCCAGCGCGTCTCGACGGGGAAGAGCGCGTGGCGGTCGATCAGCTTCTCGGTGGCGAGAGCGTGGGGATAGTCACGCTCCTGGAAGTGGATTTCGAACCAGACCTGCAGCCAGGCGTTGCGATGGGCCGCATTGAGGGAGGCCGGGTCGATGGTTTCGAGCATTTTCCGGGCTTCGGTGAGCCTTTGATTTTGGGCGAGGGCGGCGGCGTGGTTAAGCCGTGCGCCCAGCAGGTCGGGCTGTTGTTCAAGGAGGAGGAAGGTATAGCGGATGGCTTCCGATGGCAGCGTGCGTGAGGTGAGGAGCGCGGCGGCGTGGTCCTGGAGGGCCGCCGGGTGATCGGGGCGGAGTCGGAGGAGAGCTCCGGTGGCGTAGACGAGGAGGCTGGTGTCTCTGAGACGATAGGCAGTACGGGCGACCAGGTGCCAGTAATCCGGGTCGTGCTCGGCGTGTTGGCGCAGGGAGGCGAGAACGCGCTGGGCCCGGTCTGTATGGCCGAGCTCTTCGAGACCGGCGGCGATCTTGGCGCCGAGGAGGACGCTGGTGACCGGGATTGGAGAAAGGCGGTCGAAGGCTTGCAGGGCCTGGCTCTCACGGCCAAGTCGCTGGAGGGCGTAACCTTCGATGTAATGGCCGAAGGCGACGAAATCGAAGTGTGCGCGCCAGAGGGTTGTGTGCAATCGGACGCCGAGATCAGCCAGATCGTTCCAGCGCTTCTGGTCGATGAGCAGATTGGCGTAGGTGAGCCAGAGGTTGTCGGCCTCGGCGAACTCGGGAGCGAACCGCTGGAGAACGGTGCGGGCCTCGTCGGGCAGTCCCAGTTCATAGTAGCATCGGGCGAGGAGGACGGTTTCATCGGCGGAGCGCGGGGCAAAGGCGTGGGCGTGCAGGTGCTGGATAGCCGTCTCGCGTTCACCGATGGTGCGGAGCAGTTGGCAAAAGAGCAGATGATCGGACAGGCGGCTTGCGCTCCGCTGATCGAGAGCCTCGAGGGCTTTGCCATAGGCGGCAGGCTCGCGGCGATGGTGGCTGATGACGAGCTGCAGGCGATGGGCGAGCAGCATGAGGTTGGGGTTTTCCTTGGCCTGATCGAGGCGTGACTGGGCATCGACGGCGGTCGTGCCTTCGGTCCAACCGGCACGGAATGCGTCCTGGCACAGGGCGAACTCGGGATCGGCGGCGGCTTCGGGCAGGTTGAGGAGGGCGGCCTGTTGTTGGGCGAAGGCCATGGCGTCTCCCATGAGGAGTGTGGACTTGGCCTTGATGACCTGGAGGGCAGGGCTCAGCGGGGTTTCGATCGCCTCCAGCTTCTGGAGGACGAGGTCATCGAGCCGGTAACGCTGCAGCAGGGAGGAAGTCAGTTCGAGGTCGGCCAGGTTGGTTCGGGTCAGCATGAGCAGCCAATTGGTATGGCGGATGGCCTGCCGCGCTTCGACGCGCGGATCGCCGTATTCGGCCAGCAACCCCAGGTACTCGCGGAGGAGGGGGGTGTTACCCGGATCATTCGAGACGGCCATGGCCCAGGTGTGGACTGCCTCGGTGTACTGTCGTTTGCGGAGGTGCTCGCGGGCGGTGCGCAGGAGGGATCGGGACTGGAAGAGATCGAGGACGTTAATTCGGACGGGGGGCTTGAAATCGGGGGGGGTGACGCGCCAGATACGGAGGAGGCAGAGAGTGATGGCGAGGGCAACCAGGGCGGCCAGGATGATCACCCAGCGAAAGCGCCGGTCATAGAGGAAGACCAGCACCGTCTGCTCGGCCCAGGGATGGCGAGCGAAGCGGGCGGCGAATTCGTCCTTGGTGGGGAGGCCCCGATGCATGGGGATTGGGGGGCGTTGGGGGCTATCGAACGCCGGAGGCTTCGAGTTGCCGCAGTTCGTTCTCCCACGCCCGCCGTTGTTCCGGGGAGACCTTCGGATCCGGGAGGAGAGATCGGCGGGTGCAGTTGACGAGCGCCTGGAGTGCCTGATAACGGCGCGTGTCTTCGATGGCGGGCGGGAGGAGGTCGGCGACGAGATCGAAGACCTCGGCCGGGGTGAGCGGGCGTTTGAGTCGTTTCTTGCGGGCCTTGAGCTCGGACCGGAGCGACGCGAACGCGGCGGCGGAGTAGCCGCGGGTGGCGGCGTCGAACCGGGCGATGTCGGCAGGGGGCAATTCGCGGTCCAGGGCGGATTCGAGACTCCAGCGGAGGAAATCGAGGCGATCCTCGCCTTCGGGGTCGAGGGTGGGGATGATGAGGTCGCCGACGCGTCCGGGGCGCCGGAGGTCAGGGGAGAGGAGGTGGATGCGAGCGGTGACGAGGAGCCAGAAGACGCGTCCGCGGAGTGCGGGATCGGACATCATGGCCTGGATTTTGCCGGTGAGCCGGCGTTCGGTTGCATGGGTATCGGGTCCGACGCCTCCGAACTGGGTGTCTGCCTCATCGACGAAGATGAGGACCTTGGAGAGGGCGTGGAGGACGCGGCGGAGGCGTTCGAAGAGGACATCGGTTTGTCCGAACCACTGGCTGCGGATGTTCTTGAGGACGAGGACCACCATATCGAGCTCGGCGGCGACGGCTTCGAAGATGTAGGTCTTGCCGCCGCCGATCGGGCCGCAGACAGCGGCGCCGGGCAGGGCTTCGGCGCCGGAGGCGGCGAGGCGGGGCATGAACTCCTCGCGGAGGAAGGCTTTCAGTCGGCGGAATCCGACGACGTCGCGGAGCTGGTGGCCGGGTTTTTTGAATTCGACGATGTCCTCTCCGAGCTGGCTTTGGATGAACTCCTCGACCTTGGCAATGACCTCGGCCTGGGCCAGGGGGCGGTTCTCGTGGGCGGCGCCGCGCAGCAACTGCATGAGGGCCTGGAGGGAGAGGCCGGCGGTGAGCTTGGCGAGTTCGTCGGGCGTGCTCCAGAGTTGGAGCGAGAGGCCTGGCGGCAGATGCTCTGCGAACCAGTCGATGAAGTGACGGCGCGCGGGTTCATCGGGGGAGGCGATTTCGACCTCGAGGAGCTGGGGGAGTCGGGCCAGGCGGTGATGGAGGAGGCTTCGGGATTCGGCGAGGAGGACCACGGAATCGCCGCCGCCGAGGAATCCGGGATCAGAGAACCAGTCCTGGCAGATGCTGATTCGCTGGCGGTCGGTATCGGAGAGGCTGGCGACTGGCGCATCGGGCATGAGCAGATCGGCGCCTTCGATCAGGATGAGGAGGTGATCGGCGAGAGGGCGCTTTCCGTTGACGAGGCTGCGAGAGCAGAGGCACATCTGGCGCAGCATTTCGAGGGCGAGCGTTGGGCTGCTGACGGCGCGTCGGAGGGTGTCGTCATAGGTCTGGACCACGGCGTCGAGTTCGGCCGCGGCGGGTCCTTTGGCCAGCATCCGGCGCACGGCGAGCTCATTGGCGTCGCAGCCGGTTCGCCATCGGAGCCATGCATCCCGCATGCGTTCGGCGTCGCCATCCCGGGCGAAGCGGATGGGGCCATTCAACTCGTAGACGACCACGATGAGGCCGGGCAGGTTCCAGTTGGCGGTGAGGAAGCCGAGGAGCGGGAGGTACTCGGTGGCGGAGTCCCGGCTCTGGGCGAAGAAGTCGTAGAGGTTGCCGGTGAGCACCACGGTGCGGGCCTGGCCGGAGTTCAGGATCCGGCCGGCCTGGCGGAGGAAAGCGTGGGCGGGTGCGTTCATGCGTTGGCGGGTGCGCCGGACTCCTGGTCGTAAGTCACGTGCTGGTGTCGGGGGTACTGGGAGGACGGCTCGAAGACGACGTGGCGGATTTCGTTCCGCTGGGCGGCGAACCGTTCGAACTCGCGCTGGGTCCGGAGGTCGAACACGGGCGCGGGTTTGTCATAGACAACGGTGGCGCCAGGGCAGGCGCTGTGGCCGTCGGCGCGCCAGTTCCAGTACTGGGAGAGGCCGACGACGCGATCGCCGACGTAGATGGCCTCATTGAGCTCGTGGGTGACGATGATGAGCGTGAGAGACGGCATGCCGCCGGACTCCTGGGCGTGGCGATTCTTCTGGTAGAGGTCGACGAGCATTTCCTGGAGGTCCTGGCGGGTGGCCTCGTCGAGGGCGCCGAAGGGTTCGTCGAGGAGGATGATTTCGGGGCGGAGGATCATGGCCTGGGCGAGGGCGACGCGTTGGCGCATGCCGCCGGACATCTCATGGGGGTACAAATCGAGGGCGTCACCGAGTCGGACGCTGACCAGCATCTCTTCGGCCTGGCGGAGATGCTGGCGCCGCAGCCGGCGCCATCGGGGCCAGCGGAAGAACCGGAACGGGATGCCGGTTTCATCGAGCATGAGGCCGATGGCGACGTTTTGGCGGGCGGTGAGAAACGGGAAGAGCGAGTACTGCTGATAGACGATCCCCCGATCCCGGCCGGGGCCAAGGACGGCGACGCCTTCGCTGCCGCGATTCATGGGGAAGGTCCGGATGGCGCCCTGTCGGGGCGGGTGGGTGCCGACGATAGCTCGGAGCAGAGTGGACTTGCCGCAACCGCTGGGGCCGACGAGGGAGAGAAATTGGCCGCGGTGGAGGCGGAGAGTGACGTCATGGAGGACGGGTTTCGCGCCGAAGCCGTGGCTGACGCCCTGGATATCGAGGGCTGGGGATGGCAGGATGGATGGGCTCACGACGCGGCTTGGTACCAGGGGCAGAGTCGGCGTCGCGCGCGGGTCAGCAGGTAATCCATGCCGAAGCCGAACCCTGCCAGCAGCGCGAGATAGGGGTAAACAACGCTCATATTGAGCAGCTTGGACTGGAGCCGGATCCGGTAACCGAACCCGACGTCGCCGACGACCATTTCGGCGGCGATCAGGTAGACCATGGCGGGTCCGATGCTCAATCGGACGGCATCGATGAACCGGGGAAGAACCTGACGGACGATGATATTCCAGACCACCTCGGTGTTGGAGGCGCCGAGCGTGTAGGCTTTGAAGAGGAGTTCGTCCGGGAACTCCTTGACCGCCAGATACACCGTCATGGCGAGCGTCGGCAGAATGCCAAAGGCGATCATGGCCACGTACATGTTGTTGCCGGTGCCGACGAGGACGAAGAACACGGCGAGGGCGGCCGTGGGGGGGACTTTGGCGAGGAGGGAGAGCGGCGGGTTGAGGGCGGCTTCCGCGCACGGTGAGCAGCCCATGAGCAGGCCCAGCCCGAAGGCGGCGAGGATGCCGCAGCCCAGTCCGAGGAAGAGGCGCTGACCGCTGGCGAGGGCGTCGGCGACGAGCCAGCGGTCGCCGGAGCGTTTATTGACCTCGATGGCGCTGACGAAGCCTTTCTGGAGCTGGTTCCAGCGGGGGATGGTGGTGTCATCCGGGTTACGGTGGTATTGCCGGATCGCGAGGGCGGTGTACGCCGCCAGCAGGAGGAGGACGGACAGCACCCCGAGGGCCAGGGCGGTGTGTGGGCGGATGGAGCGGCGGATCATGCGGTTTGGGGAGGGCTCACGGCCGCGCCTGAACGGCGCGGATGTAGGTGGGATCGAACCGGAGGGCGACGTCGCCGGTCTCCTGGGCGGTGCCGTAGCCGATCCGCGGGGCGCTGGGGACGATACCCTGTTTGAGGCAGAAATCGACAACCCGGCGTGTGACGGTCTTGAGATCCTCGCCGGTCATGAGGGCGAGGGCCTGGTCTGCGCTGCCGTAGAATCGGGTTTGCTGGACGACGGTCTTCATGGCTGGCAGGTCGAGATGACTGAACTTCTCGCCGATGGCGATGAGGGTGTCGTCGCGAGTTTCGGGGGCAGCCAGGCGCCGGTTGACCTGGTAGAAGGCATCGATCACCGCGCAGGCGAACTCCCGGCCGCCGGGACGGGCGAGCGAGGACTGGGCGACGACGACAGAGTCGATGATCTCATTAGGCAGGGTCCGGGAGTCAAAGAGGACGTGGGTGTCCTTGCGTTTGTTCAGGGTTTCGAGCACGAACGGGTTCCAGACGATGATCGCCTCGACGGCCTTTTGCCGCTGCTGCATGGCGACGGCTGCGGCGCCGGGGTCCATGTTGCTGTACTTGTAATCCTCCGGCTTTTCGCCGAGCAACTCGAGGTTCCGGTTGAAGCAGTACTCGGAGACGCTCTTGGCGAGGCCATGGATCTTCCTGCCCCGGAGCTGCTGGACCCGCTGGATTGACTTGGGGACGATGAGGGCATCAGCTCCGGCGCTGGTGGAGGTGGGGAGGACGACGACGGACGGGCGGCCGAGAGCCGGGTTGAGGGCGTCGAGGGTGGTGATGCAGACCGCGTCGCACTGGCTGGATCCGTAGAGGGTCAGACAGGGGTCGTACTCGGCTTCCTTGAGGACGATATCGACGCCCCATTTCTGTTCGATGGGCCCGAGTTTGTCCTCGCGGCCATCGATCAGTTTCAGGACGTGAGCGACGCCGAACACGCTCCAGGAGGGGTACTCGCTCCAGGCGAGGGAGAAGGCGGGTTCGGCGGCGTTGACGAGGGTGGATCCGGCGAGGAGAGCGGCCGCGGCGAGGGAACTCGAGAGGCGATGGGCATTCATGGGATGGCGCGTGTCAGGATGTGGATTACTCGGGGAGGGTGGACGGTTTGTCGGCGGCGGGTTTGGCCGGCGCCTCGGGTTTGGCCGGGAGGCCCACGAGAGCGTCGAACTCGGCGTTGGCGCTCGATTTGCGGGCGTACTCGAGGAACTCGACTTCCTGGGCTCGGGTGTCGGTGCCGGCGAGCTCCTTCGAGACCCGGGCTTCGGCGCGGATTTCCTGTCGTAGCTGGCGGAGCCGCTGGAGCTCCTCGGCGGAGCCGTCCTGGGCGATGCCGGCCAGTGTATCCGCCAGATCGCGCTCTTGTTTGGCGGTGATGATATCGGCGACGGCGTCGGCGGCTTCGGACTTGATCTTCTCGACGTCGCGGAGGAGTTGCTGGAGCTGGACCTTGTGTTCGCCGATGGTCTTGCGGTAGGCCTCGATGTCGCGCTCGGCTTCGGCGATTCGGGCTTGTTTCTCCGTGAGGGTGGAGGAGAAGTCATTGTAGGCGGCGAGACACTTCTTGTAGTCCTCGTCGGTATGGATTTCCTCGGGGGTCTTGCCGGCGGCCTGCAGGCGTTCGACCGTCTGGCGGGCTTTGGCGAGAGCGCCGGCCTTGAGACGTTCCAGTTGTTGGACCTCTTCGGTGAGGCGTTTGACGACGGCGATTTTGGCCTCCTGCTGGGCGATGAGGCCGGCGACGGCCTGTTTATAGACTTGGATCTGGCCGATTTTCTCGCGGATGATCTGGTCGTACTTGGCCCGGACGACGTGGGGGTTGGTGTCGATGACCCGCCGGGCGGAGTCGATCTGGCCGGTCAGCAGGTAGCCGAGAGCTTTAAACCAACGGAGCAGGGCGCCGAACATAGGTTATCCTTTCTTTTCCGGGGTTTGCGAAAGCAGGGACGAGGGTGGGGCCGTCGCGCGTTCATCGAGCAGGGCGGCGACGCGCGCGTCGACGGTTCGGGCCAGGGCGAGGTTTTCGTCGAGCTCCTCCCGCAGGCGGGTGAGTTCGCGGGAGGACCCTTCGCGTTCACCCAGGTTTTGGATGCCGACGAGCGTGTCGCTCAACTGGCGGATGGTGGACTGGACGTCATCGATGAGTCGCTCCCGCTGGTCGAGCAGCGGTTTGCGGGCGGCGGCGGAGCTGAGTTGGGCGGCGGTTTGCCACAGGCGGTCCGTTTGTTGGATCGAGTGGACGCATTGGTCGAACAACTGGTCGACGCGGGACCGGATTTCGACGAGGAGGGCGAGTTGGGCGGGAGGGGCACCCGCTTCGAGTTCGGCGAGGGCGCGCACGAGGGCGCGGAGATCCCGGAGGGCCGTTTCGGGCCGCGGATCCTTATCGGCCCTGGTCAGGTGCTTGTCGAGGTCGTCGAGGCGTGCCTGGCGGAGGCCGGCTTCCTCGTCGATGGCCTGCTGGGTGACCTTGCGGGCGACGGCCTCGCCTCGGAGGATCCACTGGGTGAGAAAGGCGCCCGCTGCGCCGAGCAGGCCGGCGAGGCCGGCGAAGAGGCCGAGCCCGGTGCGGAGGCCCAGGGCCCAGACCGCGGCCAGGGCGGTGAGTCCGACGACAAAGGGCCCCAGGACCAGCGGATGGCTCGCCAGCCGCAGCAGCACCCTCCGGCGGATCTCCTTCTCGTCCGGCATGATTCCGGTGTCAGACAACATCTCCGATAGTGCCGACGGCGCGGGAGAGGTCAATACGGGACCTGTCCGACCACAAACCGCACCGACTGTCCTTCGCCGCCGGCGGTGTCCGAGGGCACGGCCTCGGTCCGCATGCGGTCGGCGCTGATCCCCTGGGTGCGCAGAACGCGGGCCACGGCTTCGGCGCGCGCCTGGGCCAGCGACCGGTTGGCCTCCGCATCCCCCTCCGCCCGAGTCTGGCCGATGACCCGGAGATAGAAGTTGGGAAAGGACTGCAGACGGCGGGCGAGGGAGGAGAGATCGCGTTCGCTTTGCACGCTGATGCTCGAGCCGCCGCGGGAGAACACGATGGGATCGACGCGCAACTCGCCGACCGGCTGGAGCTGGGTCCACTGTTCGGGGGTGAGCGTCTTGACGCCGGCCTCGGATCGGATCTGTTCATCCGGGGTGCCGGTCGGGCCGAGGCCGGGGATGACGACGGCGCCCTTGCCTGGGTGGAACTGGCGGCGCTGGAGGTCGGCGAGGAGATCGCTGTAGAACAGGGTGTGGTAGCGGCCCTCGAGCGGGGGGGCGCTGATGGCGCGGGTTTTGACGAGGACATCAGCGATCTTGGCGATGATGTCCTCGAGATGCTCGAGTCCGCCGTCGGCGCCGGTTTTGGCGAGGCCGAAGTGGGCGTAATTCTCGAGGGTGTTTTTCCAGCGGATGCCCTGGACGACCTGCCGGGCCTGGGTTTCATTCAGGGACTCGCTGCCGGTTTGCCGGGCGTCCTCCTGGACGAGCCGGACCATGGCGTCACCGGGCTGGGCATAGGCATAGGCGGCCCGGCAGTAAGCTTCGACGAACGTCTGGACCCGTTCCGGGTGATCGCGGAGGAACTGCCGTTGGGCGACGAGGACGTCGACGATGTAGCCTTTGAGGCGGGAGCTGTCGAGAAGGACCTGGGTGCCCTGGGTTTCGAGGGCTTTGGTGACGTAAGGTTCCCAGAGGACGAACGCCCGGGGATCATTGGGGTTGGCTGTGCGGAGGTGGTTAAGGACGGCCCTGGGGCCATCGAGGGGGATCGACCAGGTCTCGGGCAGATTGGGCAGGTTGAACTGGGCAACGACCACACGGGCAAGGAACTCGCTCGGGGAGTTCGCCGTTAGGACGATCCGCGCATCAGGCCGGTTCAAGTCCTGGAGGCTCTTGATGACACCGGGAGCGGCGACGATGGCGTCGCCGCCTTTGGTCTCATCGAGCACGAGGACGATGGTGCCGGGAAAGTCATTCAGCCGGGCCCCGGCGAGCAGGAGCGAATCGATGGTGAACGCGGCGAGATGGACCTTGCCCTCCTGGAGCGCCTTGAGGCGGGCGGCGACGTCGCCTTTGTCGTTCTGGATGACGTACCGGATCTTGGCGGTGCGCATCTGCTGTTTGAGAGCTTCGGAGCGGAGGATGGCGTAGCCGGAGAAGGAGTCGGCAGCGAGCACGATCTGGTCCTGGTACTGGCTGCTGCCGCCGGTACTGCCGCGCAGTCTTTCCTGGAGGTAGGGATGGACGAAGAACCGGTAGCCGACGGCGAGCAGGGCGAGGATGACGCACCACAGTACGGCAGCGATCAGACAGCCTTTGGCGCGCTTCTCACTCATCGGCGTCGGCTCCGGAAGAGGCGTCCTACGAAGCTGAGGACGACCAGGGCGGTGACGATGTAGGTGATGTTGATCGCCGGTTTCTTCCGTTGGTGGTGAGGCGCAGGCGGTGCAGGGGCGGCGGGCTGTTGGGCGGTGGGCGGGGTGCGGTCGGGGTCGACGCGGGGACGGGCAGAGGGACCGCTGCGGGGGGAGGTGCCGATCGGGTGGTTACCGGAAGTGGAGAGCGCCTGGAGGGCGGCGGCGGCGACCTCATCGGGGATTGGGGCGAGCAAGTCGAACTCGACGTTCTGGGCGACATCCGATCGGGGTCGGGAGACCTCGGCGAGGACTTCAGCGACGGCGGTCTGGAGCGCGGCGGAGTCGTTGGCGCGGCGGTAGGAATGGGCCTTGCGCGCGAGGGTGTGATCGCGGTTCATGGCCACGCCGATGACGTCCATGGTGATTCCGCGGGAGATGATATCCGGGGTATAGCGGGTGACGAGGTCCTGGTCCTGGGCCTCGCCATCGGTCACGACGAGGAGGCGATAGCTGCCGTAGCCGTACTGGCGGGTGCGCTCCTGCAGGAGGCGGTCGGCGCCGAGTTTGAGGTACTGGCCGAGCGGGGTGTTGCCGTAGGGTTCGATGCGGTCGATGGCTTCGAGCAGGGCCGGGGTGTTGCGCGGGCCGAGGGGATAGACCCAGGGGTCACGGATCCCGCGCGCGCTGAAGACCAGGAGCCCGATATGGGTGGTTTCGGGCACCTGCTGGAGGACGGTGCGGAGGGCGATTTTGGCGGCGGCCATTTTGTTGCCGTCCGACGCCCCGGGCATCGGGTCTTTCATGGACCCGGAGGCATCGAGGACGATGACGACGTTATCCTGGAATTCCTGGGCCATGCTGCCGGTCGCAGCGGACAATCCGGCTGCGCAGGCTGCGGCCAGCCATCGGCGAACGCCATTCGAGTTCATGGGACGGATGGGGGAGTGCCCGGTTAGAAATCGAAGTCGGCCTGTTTGCTGGCTTCGGCCGCGACGCGCACGATGCGGAACTCGACGCGCATGTTCTTTTTGGCTTCGTCCATATTGCCCGGTTTGGCGACGAACGGCTCGCGGATGCCGACGCCGACGGGTTGGATTTGGGTCTTGTCGATGGTGATGCCCTTGCCCTTGGCGTAGTCGACGATGGAGTTGAGGACGGCCTCAGCGCGGCTTCGGGACAGGTTCAGGGCGGCCTGCATGGTTTCGCGCGGGTTGTTGTCGGGAACACCATCGAAGGCGCCGCTCTCGATGAGCCGGGTGAGCTCGGGTGTATTGGCGAGATCGAGCGGTTTGCCGTTGATGGAATAGGAGTAATTGCCCTGGGTGCCGACGCGTTTAAGGACGCCCCTGGTCATGCCGGCCTTCACGAGGTCGAGCAGGGTCTTGGTGGGATCCGCGTGGCCGCGGATGGCGACCACGGCGTTGCCGAAGCGGGCGGCGGTTTCGACGACCCGCTGGAATTCCGCGCCGTACTGCACGGCGCTGAACTCGGTCTGGTTCGGCTCAAAGCTGATGGTAAACGAGAGGATGGTGCGGTCGTCGAGGCCGCCTCCGGCGCTGAGCTGCTCGATTTCGGTGCGGACCGCCTCGGCGCGGAATCGCTCGCCGCGTTCGACCTGGGTCTTGGTGAGGAGGTTGAGGAACAGGGGCGACTGGTAGTCAAGGCCCGAGGGGAAGAGCCCCATGCGGTCGCGGGCGTAACCCCGGGTGACCGCGAGGTCGAGCGCGGACTTTTGGAACGCCTCGAAGCCGTTCAAGTTGCCGGCTTCGAGGAAGAAGGCGACATTGCCCGGGTAACCCACGAACGTGCAGTCGGCGAGGAGGCCATGGGCGTCGTCGAGGACCGGGATGGTTTTCTTGCCGTAGATGTCCTGGGTCAACTGGAGCAATTCCTTGTACCTTGGGGAGCCGGCGCTTTCGTACTGGCGTTTGAGGTCAACGATTTCCTCGCAGGCCTTCAAATAGGCGGCCACGAAGCGGGTGACCATCTCCTTGTTGGCGTCGTAGAAGTCCTTCCGGCAGACGTAGACATCCGCGATGGATCGGGAGAGCTGGGCGGTCGAGACGAGGACCCGGGCGCCCTTGACGGTGCCTTCGGCGCCGGTGCCGGTGTTGGCGAGTCCACCGCAGAGGCCCACCATGTCGGGGGTGATGGCGAAGCAGGCATCAATGTCGGCCCGCTTGCGGAACATCTCGGACGGGGCCTCCGCGGTTCCGGTGAGGTCTTTGGTCCAGACGACCTTGATGTCGTTCCAGGAGAGTTGGGCGGAGCGGAGGACGTCGTCGAGCATGCCGACATGGGGGCCGCATTGCTGGAGCGCGACGGTTTTCCCCTTGAGATCGCTCAGGGTGCGCAGGTTGTCGCGAGCCACCAGATGGTCGCCCGCCGACCAGGTCATTTGGAGGATGACCACGCCTTTGGTGCGCGGGTCAGAGCCGATGACCTCGGAGGCGAGGCCGACCATGTGATACGTGCCGCGGAGGAAGGGTGTCTTGCCGGCGCGGTAATCGCGCACCTGCTGGATGAAGTCATCGGCGGGCACGAGCCGCAGGTTCAGGTTCTGCTTTTGGAACAGGGACCCTGGCCGCGTGGTGAGGCCGCCGTTGGCGTAGAACGTGGCCATGTCACCGCCCCAGGTGATAAACGGAACCTGCAGCGGGGCCGTGGCGGTGACCGCGCCGACGGCGCCTGGTCCGACCAGATCGGCGAACCGTGTCTCCTGGGCGCCGGCCTTCCACGGGGCGAGCCCGATTCCTGCGGCGACGGCAAGGCACATCAAGGCGTGCGGAGAGAGAGCATGAAGGTTCATGATGGGGTCTTTCGCTTTGCTTCCGTCATTTCCTCAGGACTGTTCACCCACTCCCGTCGTCTCCCGGGGCCGTTGAACCTCAGGGATTCCGCAGCCGCCGTATCCGGCCGGGCGTGGCACATGTCGGGCACCCATACCCCCGATGAGGAGCGCTGGCCAGTACAGGTCTCGAGGTCCTTTATAACGTGGACCCGGCCCGTGCCGCAAACCGAAAAGGCGGGTCGGGACTGGCGTTCGGGGCCGGGACCGGTCAGGATGCGCGCAACGATGATGTCGGTTGGCGCGCTTGATCTTGCGGTGTTCCGCTGGGTGAACCATTCCTGGGCGCACCCGTGGCTGGACGCGGTGATGCCGTTTCTGAGCGGGAATCCGCTTTTCATGCCGGCGTTGGGGATACTGGCCGTGGCGATGGGGTGGAAGGGGGGTGTGCGCGGGCGGTTATGCGTGGTGATGCTCGTGCTGGTGGTGGGGTGCCTCAACAACGCCGTGGTCGGCGAGTTGAAGGAGATGATCGGTCGGCCCCGGCCGTTCCTCGAGGTGTCGGACGTGCGGCTCCTGGTGGGTGCGGGCAAGACGTGGAGTCTGCCGTCGTCGCATGCGGCGAACTGGTTTGCCGGGCTTGCGGTGTCCTGGGTTTACTACCGGCGGAGTGCGTGGTTCATGGTGCCGCTGGCGTTTCTGGTGAGTCTGTCGCGGGTTTACAACGGTGTGCATTACCCGTCGGACGTGATGGCGGGCGGATTGGTGGGGTTGATCCTGGGGGCGGGCGGGGTGGGGATGCTGAACTGGCTCTGGCGCAGCGCGGGTCGGCGGTGGTTTCCGCTTTGGTGGCGGCGGTTGCCGTCGTTGGTGTGTCCCGTGGTTCATGCGGATCCCCTGGTGCCGCAGCCGGGTGTCGAGCCGGTTCGGGATCCGGCTCGGGCCGCGGCGCGCCAATGGCTGCGGCTGGGTTACGTGCTGGTGGCGGTGCTATTCGTGGCGCGGGTGGTCTATCTGGCTTCCGATCGGATCGAGTTAAGCGAGGACGAGGCTTACCAGTGGCTATGGTCGAAGCATCTGGCCTTGTCCTACTACAGCAAGCCGCCGTTGGTCGCCTACGCCCAGTTTCTGGGCACTCGGCTCTGGGGGGACACGGAACTGGGGGTCCGGTTTTGTGCGCCGTTGATCGCCGCAGGGCTCGGGGTGCTGCTGCTGCGGTTTTTCGAGCGGGAGGTGAACGCGAGGTCGGGTTTCTGGCTGGTGCTGATGCTGAATGCGACGCCGTTGATGGCGGCGGGATCGGTGCTCTTCACGGTTGATGCGTTGTCGGTAGGATTTTGGACGCTGGGGATGCTCTCCGCCTGGAGAGCGTTGCAGGCCGGGGGGCGGACGCGGGATTGGGCCTGGCTGGGGTTCTGGCTCGGGTGCGGTTGTCTGAGCAAGTACACGGCCTTGCTGCAATGGGTTTCGATCCTGCTGTTGATGGGCTTTTGGAAGACGGCCCGCCGGCACTGGAGCCGGCCCGGGCCGTACGCGGCCTTGGCGATCAACGCATTGTGTCTTGCGCCGGTGATGTGGTGGAACGCCCAGCATGGCTGGGTGACCGTCGCCCACCTCGAGGATCGGGCCGGCCTGACGGAGGCGTGGCGGTTGACCCTGAGGTTTCTCGGGGATTTCACGGTGTCGGAGATCGGGCTGTTGAACCCGGTGTTTTTTGGCGGACTCCTTTGGGCGGTGGTGGCGGTCTGGCGCCGGCGGCGGGATCACGCACTCCTGATGTTCTTCCTGGCGATGGGTGCGCCGCTGTTTCTGGGGTACTGGCTCTACTCACTGCGCGCGCGGGTGCATCCGAACTGGATTGTGCCGGCGGTGATCCCGCTGTTCTGCCTTCTGGTGGTGTACGGGGATCTGCGGTGGCGGGCGGGGGTGCGTGGGGTGAAGCGCTGGCTGACGCTGGGCTTGGCGTTGGGATTGCCGCTCGTCGTGGTCCTGCATGACACGAATCTCGTCGACAAGCTGACGGGGCACTACCTGCCTGCCAGTCTGGATCCGTTGCGCCGGGTCCGCGGATGGAGCGAGACCGGGCGCGTGGTCGAGTCCACGCGCCAGCAATTGGCGCAGGAAGGGAAACCCGTCTTTGTGATCGGCAAGCATTACGGGATCACCGGCCTCTTGAGTTTCTATCTTCCCGGGAGCCGGGAGCGTGCGGGGCGGGACCCGGTGGTTTACTTCCGTTCGAGCGACCATCCGGTGAACCAGTTCTACTTCTGGCGGGGATATCGGGACCGGGTTGGGCAGAGTGCCGTCTACGTGGCCGAGGCGAAGGCGGGGCTGGAGGCCCCCGCGTCGCTGATCGCGGAGTTCGAGTCGGTGACGTCGCTCGGCGTCCGGGAGATCCGGTACCGGGGGCGGGTGATGCACCGGTTCGAGCTCTTTGCCTGCCGCGGACTGCGTCCCGGGCTGACGTCCCCGAGTCAGCGTTGAGTCTGTGGATCGAATGCCATGAGTTCACTCCAGCCGACGGCGATCGACGTGTTGTTCACTCCCGCGGATTTCGCGGCGCTCGAGGCGCGCGACCTGACGCGAACTGTCTGCGTGGTGTTCGATGTCCTGCGGGCGACGACGTCGATGGTGACTGCGCTGGCGAACGGGGCGGTTGCGATCCGGCCGGTCGGGGGAATCGGCGAGGCGCTGGCAGTGCGGGCGGAGCACCCGGGCGCGGTGCTGGCCGGGGAGCGCGGGGGCCTGCGGATTGGCGCCGATCTGGCCGGTGGCGTGGCCTTTGATCTCGGGAATTCGCCCCGCGAGTTCACCCGGGAACGCGTTGAGGGCCGGACGCTGGTGATGACCACCACCAATGGGACGCGGGCGCTCCGGGCGTGCGCCGGGGCGGGACGCGTGCTGGTGGGCGCCCTGGTGAATCTCGGGGCGGTGGCGGCGTCACTCACCAGGGCGCGGCCTCGGGAGATCCTGCTCGTATGCAGCGGCACATACGAGGAGGCGGCGTTCGAGGATGTTTTGGCGGCGGGGGCGCTCTGCGAGCGGATCGAGCCGATGCTGGCGGGTGCGTCGGTGTCGGACTCGGTGTTGATGGCCCGGCATGCGCACCGGCCTTACGCGGACAATTTGCTGGAAGGCTGCCGGCTCGCCCGAAACGGCCGGCGTTTGTGGGAGCATGCCGAGCTGCATGGGGACGTGGCGGAGTGCGCCGCGCTCGACCGCCACGCGTTCGTGCCCGAGCTCGGCGGCGACGGCTGGGTGCGGCGCGGGGTGGATTGAGCGGCGGACGGCGCGGGGCGGAGCACCGAGTTCTGACAGACTGTCCCCCTGTTTATCCCCGGCTTGTTAGAGCTCAGGGCTTCTTCAAGATCCAACCGTGCGGGTCCAGCTGCCCTTGCGCGTACCGTCGCGTTGGGAGTTTCCGTTCTCCCGAGGGCATCTCGAACCGCTTGACCTTGCCGTCGACCTCGATCTCGACGGGCATGGGGAACGGCCGCTTCCCCGGCACTTTCCAATGGAGCACCAGGGTGTCGCCGACCACCGTCCGCACCAACTCGGGCAGCTCCGGCTGTCGGAGGTAGACATCGAAGAACCAGGTCAGATCCCGGCGGGTATGCTGGCGGACGGTTCGCTCGAAGTCCTTCGTGGTGACGAACCGGAAGGCCCGCGTGTCGCCCCAATGTTCCGATTCCTCCGTGGGATAGAGGAAGCGCCGGAGGCAGTCGAGCATGGCCTCGCGGCCCACCAGGTACCGGAGCATGTGGATGACCCAGGCCCCCTTGTAATACGCGTCAGTGCCCCGGTCGAACATGGCCACCGCGCCGGTCGGCCGTTCGGGCACCACCGCCGCCGCGTTCTGCACCTTGCGACGGTACTCGTACATGGCGTGATGGTAGGCCATTTGCCCCTCCCGTTCCTCGGCGTAGAGCGCCTGCATGTAGGTGCAAATCCCCTCGTGAATCCAGAGGTGCCTCCAATCCGCCGCCGTGACGAGGTTGCCCCACCACTCGTGTCCGAGCTCGTGATGATGCACCCAGTCGAATCCCTGCGGTCCTCGCTGGTAGCGGTTTCCGTAGGCGATGATCGACTGATGTTCCATGCCCAGGTGCGGTGTTTCAGCGACCCCGTATTTTTCCCGGCGGCAGGGGTAGGGGCCCAGCAGGCGCTCGTAGAACCGCAGGTGATCGAGGAACTCGCTGAAGATCTTCTCTCCCTTGGCCTTGTTCTCCGGCAATACCCAATAGGTGGCCCGCACGATCTCTCCGCCGAGGCTGTGGTAATCGCCCTCGACCGTCACGTAGGGCGCGATGTTCAGCGCCACGTTGTACGTGTTGACGGGCAACGCGGAGTGCCAGTGGTAGGTCCGGGTGCCGTCCCCGTTCCGCGTGACCTCGATCAGTCGGCCGTTGCAGGCGGCCACCAGCGGTTCGGGCACGGTGATGCGGAGGGCCACGCTCTCCGGTTCGTCCGAGGGATGGTCGTTGCACGGCCACCAGAGATCGGCGCCTTCGCCCTGCACCGACGTGGCGATCCAGGGCTGCTTATCCCTGGTTGTCGCCCAAGTGAAGCCGTTGCCCCAGGGCGGCATCTTTGCCACCTGCGGTTCTCCTCCGTAATCGATGGCAACCACCACCCGCGCCCCCGCTGGGATCTCGTGTCCCAGATCCACCCACAACCTGTCGTCACGCTGGTCGAAGGGCGCCGGGGCTTGGATGCCGTCCGCCTGCCAGCGTCGCGCCGACGTCACAGCGAGGCGCCGGTTCAAGTCCAGCACCAGCCAGGCCATGGGCGCCGTCACGGTCACGTCGATTGTCGCCGTTCCCGAGATCGAGCGACTGGGTGGATCGACCCGCAAATTGAGGTCCACGTGCCGCATGTCGTAGCGCGCCTGCTCCGGCAGCAGGAGTCCGCCGGCGTCCGGGGCCTCCGCGCTGCTGCAGGCCGGCGCGTCGGGAAGCCCCGGGTGCCGGCAACCGCCTCCCAAAGCGGACACCAGGACCGAGCCGACCACAAGCCAGGCAGCCCGGCGCGACGACACGACAGGAACGCGTTGCACGCGGGTCCTCATGCTCGCCCGCCGCCCGCGCGGTCAAGCGAAAACCGCACTCGGATCCTCCCCTTGCAAGAGAACACGAGCATCATGTTGTCTCCCTCGCCCCCGGATACGGTTTCCTCCCGGGCGAGCGGATGCACCGCAAGCGCAGAACGATGTGAACCCGACGGAGGGGAACAATCCGATCGGCACCGTCGGTGGCATGCCTTATACGAGTCCGGTGGGTTCGTTCAGTCCGAACGAGTACGGCTTGTACGACACGATCGGGAACGTGCTTGAATGGTGTTGGGATTCCTACGCCGCGTACAGCAGCGACGCGCAGACCGACCCTCGCGGTCCGGTTGCGGACGACTACCGAGTGCTCCGGGGCGGTTCTTGGTATCGCTTCGCCCTGGAATGCCGGGTCGCGAATCGCAATCCCCAAGGGGCGTATGGCAGGTACAACTACTACGGATTCAGGTGCGTCCTGCCTCCGGAGCGGCCGTGATCAGGGCGATCGGGAGGAGGCGAGTGCTCGTTTCAGGGTCTGCGTGATGGGGAATGCGCCCCGGTCAGTGGGGATAAGACCCCGCTGCCGGGGTGGGCATGAGAACGGGTTCACAGGGCATTTCAGGTTGCGAAGCTGGCGCGGAAGCGGTTGATCAGGAACTCGGCGACAATCGCCGGAATGTACTCCTCGGGGCGACTCAGCATCTCGCGGGCCAGGGCATCGATCGCCGCCCAGTTGTCGACGACAATTGCCTGGGCGGCGACGCGCAAGCGGCGGGGAGCGCGCCGGTGGGCCGAACGTTCGGGCCATCGCCGGGTTCCAAGCCGGGCGCGTCGTGCCGCTTCCGAACCGGCCAGCGTGGCCATCAGCCGCCAAGGCGGGGTGCGAACATCGCCCGGGCAGAGGTAGGCTGCAATCGAGTAGCCGGCCTTTCGGTAAGCACCGGCTTGGCTGATGTGAGGTCGGGAGTCCATCGGCATCCGCGACGCTGCGCCTGCAGCATTCATGCCAAGAAGCGCGAGCGCATCGGCAGCGGAGGGGTGGAATGGCGCCTAGGCGGTTCTGGGGCGGGAAGCCGCGCGTGCGAGGCGGGAGGGTCTGGGCGAAGGGGTGCGTCCAGCTTTGGGACGTTGGTGTCGAGGATTGGTGCGCGATGCGCGCGAGCCTTCGGGGGCGGTTGTGTCGACCCGCTCAGGGACCCGCAGGGCCCGGGCTGTCGGTTCGGACATTCAGGCCGCATTCGGCGAGGTACTGTTTCAGGGCGGGGATGCGGATGATGCCGAAATGGAAGACGGACGCTGCGAGGAGGATTGTGGCTCCCGCCGCGGCGGCTTCGCGGAAGTGTTCGAGTGTTCCGGCGCCGCCGGAGGCGACGATTTCGGCGCCGGTGCCCGAGGCCATTTGGCGGATCAGGGGAAGGTCGAAGCCGGTGCGGGCGCCATCGGTGGCCTTGCTGGTGGGGAGGATGCAGCGGACGCCGAAGTCGGCGACGCGGCGGGCCCAATCGAGCGCATCGGTTCCTGTGGCGGTGCGGCCGCCGTCGATGAAGACTTCGTAGCCGGAGGGCAGGGCGGGGTTGCGGTCGACGTCGATGGCGACCGTCACTTTGTCGGCGCCGAGTTCGCGGATCATGTTGGCGATGACGGGCGGGTTGCGGAACGCGGCGCTGCTGGTCGAGATTCTGCTGGCGCCTGCTTCGATGACGGCGCGTGCGGAGGCGACGTCTTTGACGCCGCCGCCGACGGTGAAGGGGATGGTAGTGACGGCGGCGACGCGCCGGACGACCTCGATCAGCGTGGGTCGATTCTCGATGGTGGCGGTGATGTCGAGCATGGCCAACTCATCGGCTCCGGCCACGCCGTAGGCGATGGCGCAGGAGACCGGGTCTCCGGCGTCCCTGATATTGACGAAGCGGACGCCTTTGACGACGCGGCCGTTCTGCATATCCAGGCACGGCATGATGCGAATGCGGGATCCTGTGGAATTCATTGGGGGCGTTGGCGTTGGGTTCTTGCTGCGCGTTGGAGTGGTCGGGCGTGGCGATTAGAGGGTTTGGGTGCGGATGTTGTCAACGAGGATTGGGAGGCCGTTCGCAGGTTGCGGCGAGGCTCTTGCTGGGCTAATAAGGCGGCATGCGGGCGTTGCACCAAGGCGGGGGTTTTTCCTGGCGAAGCCACTGGGGGTCGGCGGGCTGCTGGATCGCGGTATGGGGGCTTGGCGTTGTTGGAGGGCTGACGGCGTTGGCTGGCGCAGGTCCGGCAGGTTCGGGGGGTCCGACGAAGGCGGTTGTGGATTGGGGTGACCCCGATTCCGAGGCGGTGTCGCGGGTGATTCCGGGGGAGTATGTCGTACGGTTGCGGCCGGGGGTACGGGTGTTAGGGGGCGTGTCGGGTTGGCCGGGGGTTCTGGCGGACAAGATTGCGGTTCGGCCGCTGGGGCCGGCGGGGGTGCGGGGCGGGGGGTTGGCCGGCGGGGGTGGCGGGGGTTTGTTCCGGGATCTTTATCATGTGGTGGTGCTTCCCGGGGTGAGTCCGGAGGCGGTCGTCATGGAGCTGCGGAGTGTTTCGTCGGTACTCTATGTCGAGGCCAACACGGTACTCGAGGTGTGCGGGGGCGATCCGCAGCGGCGGTATCCTGACGACTTCCGATTTCCGGAGCAATGGGCGCTCGAGAACACGGGCCAGAAGGGGGGCGTGCCGGGTTCGGACGTTCGGGCGCCGGCGGCATGGTCAGTGACGACCGGCGATCCGTCGGTGCGGGTGGCGGTGATTGACACGGGCATTGACTATTTCCATCCGGATCTGGAATCGAACGTCTGGGTGAACCCGGGCGAGGTTCCCGCCAATGGGGTGGATGACGACGGCAACGGGTACATCGACGACGTGCACGGCTACGACTTTGTGAGCCGCGACAGCGATCCGCTGGACGATCAGATGCACGGGACCCATGTGGCCGGGATTATTGGCGCCGTGGGGGACAATCGGATGGGGGTGAGCGGCGTCTGCTGGCGGGTGAGTCTGATGGCCTTGAAGGCGTTCAACGAAGCCGGTGAGGCGACGTTGGCGGACGTGCTCGAATCGATTCACTACGCGGTGGCGAACGGGGCGCAGATCATCAACGCGAGCTGGGGCCAGCCGGACAAGAGCCGAGCGCTGGCGGATGCGGTGGCGGCGGCGCATGCGGCGGGAGTGGTGCTGGTGGCATCGGCGGGGAACGACCGGAGCGATCGCCCGTACTATCCGGCTTCGTATCCCGAGGCGGTCACCGTGGCTGCGACCAACGCGAAGGACGAGCGGTCCCTGTTCTCGAACTACGGCTATTCCTCGGACCTGGCGGCGCCGGGCGAGGCGATTCTCTCCACGGTCTTGGACAACCGGTATGACAGCGCCAGCGGCACGTCGATGGCGGCGCCGCATGTTGCGGGGGCGGCGGCCTTGGTTTGGTCGTTGCATCCGGGTCTTGGGAACCGGGACGTCGAGGACATTCTGCGGAACGCCACGGACCCGATCGCGAGCACGGACTACGTCGGGAGCGGCCGCTTGAATTTGCATCGGGCCTTGGCCTTCGAGGTGCCGCTGGCGCGGGCGCGGCTCGAGGTGCCCGCGCAGTTTCAGGGGAGGATGGACGTGATGGGGACGGCCGCCGGCGACCGATTCGAGCGGTATGTGGTCGAGTATGGCGATGGCACGTATCCGGCGGAGTGGACGCGGCTGTTCGAGTCGGATCAGCCGGTGGCGGGAGGCGCGCTGATTCGCGATTTTCGGACGGACCGCGTGCCGGAGGGTGCGCACGTGTTGCGGTTGCGGGTGCGGGATCGTCTTGGGCAGGAGGTCATCGAGCGGACGAACATTGTGGTCCGCAATGTCACGCTGAGTGCGCCGGCGCACAACGACGTGATCCGCTGGGGCGAACGGGTCGAGATCAGGGGAACGGTGTTTGGCTCGGGGCGCACCTACCGGATCGAGCATGGGCAGGGGCTGAGTCCGCAGTCCTGGTCGAGCGCGGGCATTGAATTGGCGAACGGCGGGCAACTCGAGGTGATGGGGGGGCGGCTGGCGACTTGGGACACCGGGGTGGCGGCGCCGGACGAGTTTCACCGGGTGCGCCTGACGGCGCTGGCCGGGGGTCGTGTGGTGGGCGAGTCGGTGTTGCGCTGGGTCTATCTCGATCGCCGGTTGCGGCCGGGCTTTCCGGTTCAAGTCCCGTTGCAGGGAGGGTATTACACCAACGACTGGCGGCACGTGGTCTGCGCCGATCTGGACCGCGACGGCACCGAGGAAATCGTCGGGATTGGGCCCGGGAATTCCGAGGGGGCGGACGCCACGCTCCGGGTGTATGGCGCGGATGGGAGCCTGCGCTGGATGCGGTCGTTGCCTGTCGAAGCTGCCGGGGCGGACATTCCGGTGGTGGGGGACTTGGACGGCGATGGTTTCCTCGAAGTGTTGGTGGATGTGAACGAGGCGGGCGATCTTCACGCATTCCGGCATGACGGGGCTCCCGTGCCTGGGGCGTGGCCGGTCCGGACCGGGCTGTGTCATCCGGGCAAAGTCATGGCGGATCTGGATGGCGATGGCCGGTGCGAAGTGATTCTGGTTGGCCAGGTCCGTGCCCTGGCATTCGAGGGGGCGCGGGACCTGTTGGTTCTGGATGCGACGGGCGCGGTGATCCGACGCTGGCGCGGGCCGGGCGTCGAGGCTCCACCCGACGTGCCGCGTCAGCTCCCGGCGGTGGGGGACCTCGACGAGGATCCCGATCTCGAGATCGTGGCGGTGTTCGGGGGCGGCGAGCTCAGGATGTACGACCTTGACGAACCGGACGGCCTGGTGTGGCGCGCGGCGACGGCCGGCACGATCCACGGTTCGCCGGTGGTTGGCGATCTGGATGGCGATCGGCAGGCGGACGTGGCGGTCGCGGTCTACGACTCCCGGAAGACGGGCAAGACCGGGACTCGGGGCGGCCTCTACGCTTTTGACCGGCACGGCCGGCTCTTTCCCGGCTGGCCGGTCCTGGTCGACGAATCCTTTTCCGGTTCGCCGGCTCTGGCGGATCTGGACGGGAATGAGAGCCGGGAGCTGATTCTTGCGGGCTGGGACACGAAGCGGATCTACGCCTTGGGAGCCGATGGGTTTCTTCTTCCCGGCTGGCCGGTCGAGATTGGCCTGGGCCGCTGGTTGCGCACGAGTCCGGCCGTGGGGGACTTGGATGGGGACGGGCGTATGGATGTGGTGGTGGTGACGCCGGGGTTTCTCTCTCAGGTGGCGTCCTCGGGGAGCACGGATTGGGTTGGCGGCGTGGTGGCGTGGTCCGGCGATGGAACGCCCATCGACCTGCACACGAATCCGAACCGGACTCAGCTCGTGATGGAATCCAGCGGGGGTTCGCGGTTGAAGGCGGCGACGCCGCTGCTGACCGATTTGGACGGGGACGGCCGGCTCGACGTGGTGGCGACGACGGTCGAGGACGCGGGGTATCCCGGGGTGGGATCGAGTGTGTTCAAGCAGCGGTACAGCATCTATGCCTGGGCGCTGGACGCCCCGGCGCCGCCGTGGCCGCGCGCGTGGCCGATGTTCCAGCACGATCCCCAGCGCTCCGGGTACACCCCAAGCACGAAGCCGCCCAGCCAGCCGCCCGTCCTGTTCGAGATTCCCAGCCAGATCATCCGGGCCGGGACGGCTTTCTTCCCGATCGAGCTGGACTATCATGTTGCGGATCCTGACACCGCGCGGGAGGAGTTGATCTGGTCCGTGTCGGGGGGGGGTGAATTGCTGGTGACTGTGGACGCGGACCGCGTGTTGCGGGTTGCGCCTCCGGGTCCGGGGTGGATTGGTTCCGAGACGGTGCAGGTGGTGGTGCGGGATCCTGCGGGCGGGAGCAGCGAGGCGGCCGTTGCCTTCAGCGTGCGGGAGGATTACGAGCCGCCGCTGGCAGTCGAGGATGCGGGGATGGCGATCGAGGATGAGCCGATCGCCATCGATGTGACCGCGAACGACACGCATCCGCAGGGCTTGCCGTTGTCGGTGCTGAGTGTCAGCCGCGCGCGGCATGGTCAGACGGCGGTGAATCCGGACGGAGCCGTGGCGTACTGGCCTGCTGCGGATGACACCCGGCCGGATGCGTTCACGTACGTGGTGACGGATGGGGCGGGCGGCCTTGCCCTCGGGCGCGTGCTGATCTCGATCACGCCGATGCCGGACCCGCCGGTTGCGGTCGAGGACCGTGCGATCACGCTCGAGAGCCAACCGGTTGTCGTGGCTGTGCTCGAGAACGACAGCGACGCCGACGGCGACGCGGTGCGGGTTTCGGGCACGACGCAGCCCGGGCATGGGCGGGTCGAACCCGACGGCGGCGGGGGGCTGGTTTATCATCCCGACCCGTCCTGGTGGGGTGCGGATCACTTCGAGTACACGGTCACCGACGATCACGGCGGCTTCGCCGTGGCGCCCGTGGCGATCCAGGTCAAGCCGGTCAACGACCCGCCGGTGGCGCGCGCCCTGGCCTACACGCTGAATCGGAACACGGAGGTCACGGTCATTTTTCAGGGCGACGATCCCGAGGGCGACGCCCTGACGTACACGGTGGTCCAGGCGCCCTTGCACGGTGAACTCTGGAATTACCCGACCATCGCGCCGTATTACCCGGGAAAGGGCTTTTCCGGCACCGACTCGATCGCGTACACCGCGAGCGACGCCGAGTACACGAGCGCCCCGGCGCTGGTGACGCTGAACGTGCTGGACGCGAACAACGCGCCGCGGGTCGAGGATGCGACCTGGGTGACCAAGGTCGGGAGGCCGCTGGCCTTCGACCTCGTCGCCAGCGATGTGGACGATGATCCCCTCGAGTTCTCGGTCCTCGAACCGCCGCTCCACGGGAGCGTCAAGTGCGAAGGGTCCAACGTGGTTTACGCACCCGACGCCTCGCACTTGGGGGCGGACCGGTTTACATGGCAGGCTCGGGACGCTCCGGGGGCCACCGCGCGGGCAACGGTGCACTTGGTGGTCACGAGCACGAATACCGCTCCGGTCGCCGAGGGGCTCTCCCTCGCCGTCAATCGGAACCAGTGGAGCCCAGTCCGGCTGCTGGCCCACGATCCGGAGAATGATCCCTTGCGCTACACGGTGGTGACGAACCCTGCTCAGGGGGAGCTGTCAGGCGTGGCTCCCAACTTCGACTACTTGCCCCGGACGAACTACTACGGGCCTGACCGTTTCGCGTTCCGTGTGGACGACGGGGAATACGAGAGCGAGATCGCGGTGGTGTTCCTGGATGTCGTGCATCCCAACCGGCGACCTGACAGCCGCGACCAGTCGGTTTCGACGGTGGCCGGCACGCGGCTCGAATTGGGGCTTGATGTGACGGACGCGGATGGCGATGCCCTCCGGAGGGCGGTGTTGAAAGGACCCGCTCACGGTCGGGTGTGGGGGGCCGGGACGACCCTGGTGTACGAGCCGGCGCCGGAGTTCACCGGTCAGGACACGTTCACGTATCGGGTTTGGGACGGCTTGGCATATGGCCCGATCACGAGGGTCGAGATCCGGGTTGATTCGCTCACGCCGCTTCCGCCGCCTGAGATCGAGGCCATCAAGCGGCTCGAAGACGGCTCGGTGCAGCTCCGGATCCGGAGTGCTGCGAGATTCCGGCTGCAGATCGAGCGATCCGGGGACCTGCGAGTCTGGAGCCGGATCGGGGAGGTGACGCCCGCCGAGGAGACGGTGTTGTTCCTCGACACGCAGGCGGCGCCCGCGGCGACGTTGTTCTACCGCGCGGCGAGGGAGTGATCGGCTGCGGACTCGTATTGTTCGAGCTCATCCGCCAGCACGGCGGGGGGCCACCCGAGGGCATCGGCCATCCAGGCCCCCACCTGCCGCGCCACGGAGGCGGGGTTCGCCAGCCCGTATTCCCAGCCGGCGCGACGCAGCATGACATCTTCCAAGTGAACGGCCCACTCCTCGGTGCAGAAGTGGCGGACCGCTGCTTCGCTGAGCGGCGGGGGTTGCACCCCGGAGAACTCCACCGAGGTGCCGGGGGGCAGGAGCGGCAATTCCGCGGTGGAACAGGGGATGCGCGGCCGGCCCAGTTCGAGCAAGACGCGGTCGACAACCTGTTCGGCCATTAGCCGGTACGTGGTGAGTTTGCCTCCGGCAACATCCAGCCAGCCGGGCTGGGAGAGGCGGATCTGGTGGGAGCGGGAGATGTCGGAGGGGGTGCCGTTGGCCTTGGCCAGCAAGGGGCGCAGGCCGGCCCAGGACGAGAGCACGTCGGCCTCGCCGATGGCCAGGCCGGGAAAGAACCGGTTGACGGACTGGAGCACGTAGGCCACGTCCGACGCCTCGGTTCGCACCGCTTCGGGTGGTCCGTCGTAATCCGTGTCCGTGGTTCCCACGATCACGCGGTCGCCCCAGGGGATGATGAAGAGGATCCGGCGGCCTTCGGTGATCACGACGGCCTCCGGCACGGGCAGCCGCTGGCGATGCAGCACGCAGTGGATCCCCTTGGTCAGCCGGAGCCGGACCCGGCTTTGCGGGAAGCGGTTGCCCCATGGCCCGGTGGCATTGATGAGCACGCGGGTGGTCAGGTGGAGTTGGGCGCCGGTCAGATGGTCTTCGACGTCGCAAGACCAGCAGGCCCCATCCCGTTTGGCGTGAACGAACTCGCAGTAATTGAGCAGGATGGCCCCCGCGGCGGCGGCCGCCCGGAGCGTGTCCATGACCAGTCGCGCGTCATGGGTGAGCCCGTCGAAATAGCGCACCGCCCCGTTCAAGCGATTCGGTTCGAGCGCAGGCAACCGGCGCAGGGTCTCGGTGCGGGAGAGCGTGCTCGAGGACTCGAAGTTGTGCCCGCTGCAGAGGAGATCGTAAACCCGCACGCCGATCCGGAGTTGCCACAGCGGCCAATCGGTCCCGCGATAGGTCGGGAAGATGAACCCCAGGGGCTGGACCAGGTGCGGCGCGATCCGGCGCAACAGGGTCTTTTCAACACTCGCCTCCCGGACCAGCCCCACCCTTCCCTGGGCGAGGTACCGGAGCCCTCCGTGAAGCAGGCGACTGGAACGACTGCTCGTGCCGGAGGCGAAATCGCTGCGTTCGACCAATCCCACCCGCAGGCCACGGAGCGCGGCGTCGCGCGCGATGCCTGCGCCGACGATCCCGCCGCCGATGATCAACAAGTCGGTGGTGGCTTCGCCCAACGCGGCGAGCGAGCGGACTCGCCGTGCCGGTTGGGCGCCGGCCCCCTCTGGCAGTTTATCCTTGGTGTCGTGCATGAGCTTCCTCGAGCAAAGAACCCAGCTCCCCGACGTCCTGGACGACGAGGTCGGGGGCGGGACTGGCGACCGCGGCGTCGCGGGGTGTGGTTTCCCCGGTCAGAACGAGAACGCCGAGGGCGCCGGCGCGTCGGGCCATTTCGATGTCCGTGTAGAGGCGGTCGCCGACCATGGCCAACTGGTGGGGGGCGAGCTTGTGACGGCGCAGGATGCCTTCGAGCATGTTGGGATCGGGCTTGCCCATGACGGCGAGGGGGGAGGAACCCGTGGCGGTGGCGAGGGCGGCGCAGATCGAGCCGCAATCGACGAGGACCGTGGGCTGGTCAGTTGGACAAACGCGGTCCGGATTGGTGGCGAACCAGGGGCGGCCCTGCGCGATCCACCACGCTGCGCGGCAGAGGCGGGGGTAGGTCAGCGTCATGTCGAAGCCGACCAGGACAGCGTCAGGGACCGCCTGTGGGTCATCAGGCAGCAACTCGAAACCGGCGGCAGCCAGTTCATTGGCCATGCTGGGCGTACCGAGGACGAAGAGCCGTTGAACGGCGGGCCACTGGGCGCAGAGGTACTCGATGGTGGCCTGGGTCGAGGTGTGAATCTGGCTGCGATCAGCGTTGATGCCGAGTCTTTCGAGGTGGGCGAGGTAATCGGTGACGCTTTTCGAGGGGTTATTGGTGAGGAAGGTGCAGCCGATACCGAGGGAGTGGAGGCGTTCGAGGAAGGGTCGGGTGACCTCGAAGAGGGTGTTGCCGCGGTAGAGGGTGCCATCCATGTCGAGGGCGACATGTCGAATACCGGACAGACTGGCATGACCGGGCATAATCGGGCAGGGGATCGGTTAAGAGCACCCTAACTTGCGCATCCAACGTAGTGCGTTAACGCTCAAAGTAGAGCAGAGATTGGGTGGTTATGTTGGTTGTGTCAACCGTGATCGTGCCGGCTCGCTTTCGCGGCGAACTGGTACATGTCCCCACGGTAGACCGAGTCTTCCATTTCGACGATGAGGCCCTTGCCGGCGAAGGAGACGCCCTCGACGCGGAAGGCGGGGATGGGTCGTGGTGTCTTGAAGATGTCGAGCCAGGGGCCTTCGAGCATGATGGCGCTGAGCATCTGGTCGATTTCGGTCAAGTGGATCCGGTATTCGGTCTCGAAGAGACTGTAGAGGGACTGTTCGAGGTTCCGCTGTTGAATATCGGGGCAGAGTTGGAGGGAGATGGTCCGGGTTTCCTTCATCATGGGGATGCCGTCGGCGAGCCTGAGGCGTTCGATTTCGCACACCGGTCCGGCCATGGTGAATTCGCGTCCGTTGACGATCTGGGAGTGGGGTTCGTCGCGGACGCGCAAACCGATGAGCCGGGTACTGGGCTTGCGGCCGACCTCGATCATATTGCGGGTGAAGCCAAAGATGCGGGTGATGGCGCGTTCGACGGCGTATTGGCGGACGAAGGTACCGCGTCCTTTGATGCGGGTGACCCAGCCGGCCTTTTCGAGTTCATGGAGGACCTTGCGGGCGGTGGTATTGCTGACACGATAGCGCTCGATGATCTCGGTTTCGGAGGGGACGGGGGCGCCGATGGAGAGTTCACCCCGCTGGATCCGCTCGATGATTTCGCGGCTGATCTGGAAGTACTTGGGGGGGGTGAACGACGTGCTGGTCATGGTGGTGACGAAGCGCGACTCAGACCCAACCCAATCCCCAGGCTGATCGTGGACTCTGGAGTCCTCGACATGTGAAACATGGGGTCAACAGGTCAAGTGTGGTCCCTGCTGTACCAGGTCTTCCCGCCTTCCGTCGAGGACTCCACATGAGCGAGGCGCGGGGGAGAGGGTCCGAAGAGGCAGGAAGGCTTCATGGGATCGCGGACTTCGTCGGGTCTGAGGCGCGCCTCGCTAGGGGGAGATCCGGCGGGTGGCGCGTTCCTGCATCCAGGCGATGTCCGGGTTATTGGGGCAGGGGTTATCGTAGGGGATTTGCTGGCCTTTGACGAGCTTGGGCTTGGTGCGGGCGTCCTTCCAGGACTTGAGTTCCGAGTGGCCATCGGCGAACGAGAGGCCGCCGGATCCGCCGTGGTAGCTGGCGGGGATATCGACGAGGTGGAAGGCTCCCGGGCTGTTGGGATAGCCGGTCATATCGACGACGAACATGCCGTCGTTGATGCTGTCTTCGCGTTCATCGAGGAAGACGAACGTCATGCTGGGGCCGGGGTCGAAGATATCCGAGTATTTGCGGTAGATGCGCCAACCGGGGCCGGACCAACCCATTTCGAGGCCTTCGCCGCGTCCGCCGACCCAATTGAGCATGGACATGGTACGGACGCGCGGGGTGACCTTGCCCCGGACATTAACGGTGCTTTTGTCGGCGGGGCATTTGAAGATGGCGACGCTGCGACCGCAGTAGGGGAAGAGGATGCTATTGGTGAGGTTGGCGTTGGGATCCCAGTTTTCGCGGTTGCTGGGGTCGTAATCGAGCCATCCGCCGACCCACTCATAGGGGCCATGCTTGGCGTAGGGGAGGGTATCGTTGTTGTCCTCGACGTACATGCGCCAAGCCAAGGCCAACTGGCGATGGTTATTCATGCACTGGATGCCCTGGGCCTTGGTTTTGGCCCGGCTGAGGGCGGGCAGGAGCATTCCGGCGAGGATCGCGATGATGGCGATGACGACCAGCAATTCAATGAGGGTAAAGGCGCGGGGGAGCCGAGGCAGGGTTCTCATCACGGGGGGGAGTGGCCGGGGCTCACGCGCGGGCGCGAGCCCCGGCCGCGGCAATCAGGGTTGCGGACGGTTCAACACCGGTTCCGGGGACCTCGCGGAGGTCCCCGGAATGGTGGCACAACAGAGTGGCCCGAGGGGGGTCATCAGTACGCGACGATCCGATAGAACGCCTGGGTGGCAGGCGGATTGGTGTCGGTGAAGCTGGTCGTCAGCAGGTCTTCCGAGATGTCGGCGAACCCGGCGGGGTCAGCGAGGTTGGTGCTGCGCTGGACGCGGTACCGGAAGGCGGTGCCCTGCCAGGAGAGATCGACCTGGGTGGCGGTGCGGTTGGCCACCGCCACGCTGAAGGCCACCGGTTCGTTGTGGAAGATGATGAGGCGTCCGCCGCCGTTCGCGGCGCTGGTGTCGGTGACGACGAGGAACTGGCCGTCCGGGGAGAAGGTCATGCCCGGATCGTGGAAGTCGATCTGCTGGTCGCGGCGGGTCTCGACCGAGAGCGGGAAGCTCGCTTCCTTCTGGTCGGCGGCGGTCACCGGGTCGATCGACCAGATCTCGTCGAGGGTATCATCAGCGACCCAGAGGCGTCCGGTGGTGGGGTCGACCGCCAGCGCGGCGCCGGCGGGATCCGGGGATGCTCCCGAGGTATCGGCCCAGAGGGTGACCGGCCAGATATTGCGGATGAGACCGTCGGGGTCAATGGCGCTGAGGAAGCCATCGGCGCTGAGCGTGACGACCTCGCGGGATGCGGGCAGGGGCGCGATGGCATTGAGGTTCCCGCCGCCGAGAAGGCTGGAGGTCGGCTCGACGAGGTAGTTGACATAACCGGTCTGGCTCAGCGAGGTCGTGGCGGGGTCGATGTAGTACACCGCGTTGTTTGCATCGCCGTCGCTGCCGCGGTCGGCGATGAGGATCATGCCCGGTTTGCCGATCGAGCCGTCGAACGTGCTCGGGGCGACCGTCAGGTCGATCGCGTCGTCATCGAGGTTCGGCGTCGGGCCGCAGTCGGCGATGATGATTTCGGGAGTGTTGCTCGCCCAAGGGGCTTTGAGGCGTTTGACACTGGCAGTGTAGTCGTTGTTGTAGTCGTGGGTCCACCAGATCGTGCCGTCCTCCGTGATGGCGAGGCCCGAGGGCCGGTCGAGGCCGGAGACGATTGGCTGCGGGTCTGCCTGCCAATTGCCGCTGGCGACCTTGGTGGCGCGGTAGATGCCGCCGTCCGCGACGTCCAAGGTGAAGAGGATGGTCGAGTTATCGCGGGGATCGACGGCCATATCGCCGACGGGGCCGTTGATATCGAGGATGGTGCTCTTGGTGAAGCGCGGGGTGTGGAACGCCACGGAGTAAGGCTGCGGCAGCGGCTCAGGGTTGGTCTCGAGCGACTTGACCTGGATGTCATCGACATAGACGGGGGGATGTCCGCTGCCGTTCGAGGAGCTCCAGGCGGCCATGAACACCGGGAACCAGTTGGTGGCGGTGCCGACGAAGGGGCTGCGGTCAACGACGGTGACGGGGCTGTCGCTGCTGGGGCTCTTGACGATGGTGTAGGTACCCTGGGCGGTATGGGTGGTCAGTTGGTACTCCTCCCACGTGTCGGGGGTGTAGTCGACCAACGTATCGACCCAGGCGGTGGTGTAGTAGGTCAGCGAGGTCTCGTCGCCAATGGTGCCATCGCGCGAGCCGTAGCCGAGCAAGGCGTTGTCGCCCGCGATGCAATTGCCGTTCTCCGCGCCGTAGAGGGACATCCGGAGGTAGTTGGCGGTGGAGCCGTCCACGGAGGCCGGGACTCGGGCCCACCAGGTGACTTGGACATCGGCTTGCGGCGGGGTGCCCCAGGCGAGGGAGATGCCGGCCCGCTGGCCGCCTTCGAGTTTCACGCATTTCGTGCCGGTGCGCGCCGGGACGACGGACGAGTCGACGACCTGGACTTTGAGGGGATTCCGCTCCTTGCCGTTGCCGGTGCCGATGGTTTCGGTGGTGATCCATGGGCCCTGGGGGTCGGCGTCATCTTCGTAAAGCGTGGTGATGGTGGCGGCGGGGTAAGCCTCGAAGCCCTCGTTGAAGGTGGCGGCGATGTCGGTCGACCCTTCGACCGTCAGGCTGACGTCGTCGATGACGAAGTAACCGTCGTCGTCGGAGTTGCCTTCGTGAAGAACGCGCAACTGGGTGGGAACGGGGGCGTCGGGACGGGAGAGCTCAACGTCATCGAGCACCGGGGTGGTCATGTCGCCGACGTAGAGGTCGAAGGTCAAGGCATTGGGATCGATGATCATGCGGTGTTGCTGCCAGGCACCCTCGGGATGGGTGGCGCCGGTGTTGACCCAGGCACTGGTGCCGGGGCCGACGCCGTCGTAGTAGAAAATGGCCGGGGTGGCGGCCCGGTCGGAACGGTAAGCGAGGATATCGTCGCCGTTGCTGTCCGTGCCTTCACCGCGGAGGATGACGTAGAAGTTGCGGTCGCCACTGCCCTTGACGGCGTAGATCCAGAAATCCAACTGATATCGGGTGCCGCTTTGTGCGTTGGGCAGGTGGAGCTGGGCTTCGCTGCCCGAGCGGAGGAGCAGGGCTTGGGTGCCGGAGTGGGCGATCCAATTGACGAGCTGGACACCGGAGCCGGCGACGCCGCCAGCGGGATCGTCGTCAGAGACGACCCCGTAGGGCACGGCTGGGTCGGCGTCGGTGGTGTCTTCGAGGCTGGTGGCTGGGCCGGTGTAGGCCTCGAACCCCTCGTTGACCAAAGTGACAGCCGCCTGGGCGAGGTACAGGACGGATCCGAGGAGCAAGAGCGGAAGCAGGAGGGCGATGGGCCGGGGTCGGGCGCGTGGGGTGGGGGAGGATTGGGGGACGGTTTGCGGTTTCATCCTTTTGCTGAGCTCCGGGTTAGTTGTTCAACGTTGCAACGCTGGCGAGCGCCCGACCCCCATTTGGCCGGGCGCCCGACCATAGCGCGTTAACGCACTATTTAGACCATCCCGAGGTATGCGTCAACGGGTAATTATTGCCCCAAATCCGCGCGTAAGCGTCCTTTGCGGCTCAACCTCCCAGCGAGGCGCCGCCTCAGACCAATAAAACATGCAGTCCCAAGGAACCGTGGGGGGCAACGGGGCTCCCTGCCTCCGCGCCTCGCTAGCAGGTGGCTCGCAGGCGGGGTGTAAATCACGTGATTGACGCTGGAAGCGGACTGCAGTAGTGATACAGCATGAGCCGATCAATCGAGAACGTGACACTGGCCCAACTCAAGCGTCTTATCGCGGTCAAGGAGCAGATCGCCGCGCTCGAGACGGAACTCGCGGCAATCGTCGGTGGGGCATCCGCGAAGGCGGGGGCGCCGAAGGCCGCGGTGAAGAAGCGGCGGTTGTCGGCGAAGGGCCGGGCGGCGATTGCGGCAGCGGCTCGGGCGCGGTGGGCGAACTTCAGGGCGGCGAAGCGGCCAAAGGCCCCGGCGAAGCCCAAGGCGACGCTGAGTGCGGGAGGGCGGAAGCTGCTGTCCGCGGCGGCGAAGGCGCGGTGGGCGAAGGCGAAGGCCGAGGGCAAGAAGACGCTCGCGGGGCAGTAGGCCAGGATTTGCGCTCGCCAAGGATGGGGTGACGCGCTACCAAGGCCGCATGAGACCGCGTATTGGCTATTGGGGTTCCGTGTGGGTTGGGTGTCTGGTGCTGATTGGCTGCGGCGGGGCGCCGAGCACGTCGTTGCACAAGGCGGTCGAGGACGGCAATTACCCGGCGGTGCGCAAGCACATTGCGGCGAAGTCGGACTTGAATACGAAGAACACGTCGGGCTGGACGGCGCTTCATCTGGCGGCGATGAAGGGGGATCTGGCGATGGTCCAATTGCTTGCGGAAGCGGGTGCGGACGTGAAGCGGACGGGGCCGGAGGGGAAGACGCCGATCGACCTGGCGCGGAGCAAGGGGCTGACGTCGATTGTGCAGTGTCTCGAGGGGCGGCTTGAGGCGGGTCAGGCGGCGGGACAACAGCGGGGCGGCCGGGCATTGATCGACGGGGGTGTGGGCGTGTCGGAGGTGCTCGACGCCTTCTGATCGTGCTTGCCGTGGGCGGTGGATTCGCTGGAATGGCGGGGTGCAAGCCGTGCAACGACAATTGGCCCAGTCGCCGGTGAAGGCGAGGGTATTGCCTTTCATTGTTTTTCTCCTGCTGACGTTCCTGCAGGGTTCGTTTGGGGAGGCCTCGACGTACTGGATGTACGCGGTGAAGACGGCGGTGGGGGCCTGGCTGATCTGGCTGATGCGCCCCTACGTGGCGGAGATGAAGTGGGTGCTGAGTCCGGCGGCGATCGGGGTGGGAGTGGGGGTCTTTGTGCTCTGGGTTGGCCTCGACGGGGCGTATCCGCACACGGACGCTCTGTTCGCGAAGGTGGGCTTGGGGAAAGCGAAGACGGCAGCGGAGATCGAAGCGGCGGCGTGGAATCCGCCGGCTTTTTTCGGCGGGGGCAGCGCGCTCGCGCTGTTTTTCATCGGGATACGGATTGTGGGGTCATCGCTGGTGGTGCCGCCGCTCGAGGAGGTTTTTTTCCGGTCGTTTCTGTATCGGTTCATTGCGAAGCCGCACTTCGAGCAGGTGCCGCTGGGCCAGTTTCTGTGGACGCCGTTCCTGGTGACGGCGTTGTTTTTCGGGTTTGAGCATCAGCAATGGCTGGCGGGGATTCTGTGCGGGTTTGCGTACCAGGGGTTGGTTTGTTGGAAGAAGCGGCTGGGGGACGCGATCACAGCGCACGCGATCACGAACTTGCTCCTGGGCATCCACGTGGTGTACCGGGGGGCGTGGCAGTTCTGGTGAGGGAGGGGTTGCGCCGGAGGGGCAGGCATGCGCCGATTCTGCATTGCACGTCACGGAGCCTGGGCGGCGGTGATGGTGGCTGGGGGATTGGTGTGGGGAGCGGGGCGGTGCGTTGCGGCGGACGGGTTTGTGGATCTTCTGATTCGGAGCCATGGCGAATCGGCGTATGGGGGAGGGAATGTGTTCAGCGTCGAGTCGCAGACCCGGTCGCAGACGGTGCCGGCGGGGCGTGCGGCGGTCTACGAGTTTCAGGTGCGCTACATCGGGAGCGGGACGGAGACTCTGCGGTTGCAGGGTGCCACGGGCGGGGGCGGATGGACGGTGCGGTATTACGATGCGCTGTCGGGCGGGCGGGACATCACGGGCGCGGTGGGATCTGCCGTTGGGCACGCTGTGCCCCGTGTCAACTCGGGGACGGCGCGGACATTCCGGGTGGAAGTGACGGCAGGGCCTCAGGTGGGGGCCGAGCATGCCGGAACGATCCTGATCAGCGGCTGGCCTGAGAGTTCGCCGGTCCGTCGGGACACGATTCGCACGATCACGACGTGCGAGCCGCGGGTGCAACCGGACCTGATGGTCAGGCGGGAGTTTGACTATCGGCATCTCGGGGACAACGTTTTCAACCGGACGGGGGCGGGCCAGACCAAGGCGCAGGAGACGGATCCGGACGTGTCGATTTCCTATTATGTGCGGCTGGTGAACGACGGCAATCGGGCGGACGTTTTCACGCTGCGGGGGGATGGCGGGGCTGGGGGATGGCGGGTGAGGTACGTGGATGCCCTCGTGGGGGGTGCGGACGTGACGGCGGCGGTGACAGGGGAGGGATGGGTCTTGCCGGCCCTGGCGCTGAATGCGGCCGTCGAGTTTCGGGTCGAGGTGGCGGGCGATGCGAGCGTTCAAGGGGTGAGCATCAGCCAGGTTCTTCTGACAGCGGAATCGGCGAACGACCCGGCGCGCGCGGATGCAGTGCGGATGCTGACGGCGATCATTCCGGACAGCACGATGGCGCAGGGGGGGCTCTATACGACCAGCGAGGACTTCGAGCGAGGCAATCTGGCGGGAGTCACGGGCGACGGCGTGCGGGATCAGCTGCAATTGGCGGCGGAGTCGATGACGCTGCCGTTTCTCTGGGTGCCGAACTCGAATGAGGGGACCGTATCGAAGATCGACACGCGGACGGGTCGGGAGCTGGCGCGGTACCGGACGGGTCCGGACCGGCTCAACGGGAATCCGTCCCGGACGACGATCGATCAGCAGGGCAACTGCTGGGTGGCGAACCGCCGGATTGGGACGGCGGTGAAGATCGGGTTGTTCGAGGGCGGGCAGTGTGCGGATCGGGATGGCGATGGTCTGATCGAGACCTCGACCGACCGGGACGGCGACGGGGACATCACGGCGGACGAGATGCTGCCGTGGGGGGAGGACGAGTGTGTCTTGCTGGAGGTGGTGTTGATTCCCGGGCTCGAGCAGGCGGCGGCGCCGGGGGTGTACACGGGAATCTACACGGATGACGACCGGAATCCCGGGGTGCGGGGTGTGGCGGTTGATCGGGATGGCAACGTCTGGCTGGGGACCTACGACACACAGACGTATTATCATGTGGACGGGCAGACGGGCGCGCTGCGGCGGGTGGTGCATTTCTCGTCGGTGAACCACAAGGCGTACGGGGCGGTGATTGACGCCCGGGGGATACTCTGGTCCTCCGGGCTGGACACGCAGAACCTGTTGCGGCTGGACCCGGCGACGGGGCTATTCCGGACGGTGGACCTTGGGCACACGACCTACGGTCTGGGTTTGGATCGGAGCAACCATCTGTTTGTCGCCGGTTGGCGGAGCACGAAGCTGACGCGGTTGGACGTGGCGAGCGGGGCGGTGGAATGGACCGTGGGCGGCGTTTACGAGTCGCGCGGGGTGGCGGTGACGGAGGATGGGGATGTTTGGACTGCGGACTCGGGGCCGGGGACGGTGACGCGCTGGTCGAACGACGGGTTGATTCGGGCGACGATTCCGGTTGGCGCCACGCCCACCGGGGTGACGGTGGACGCCGGCGGCAAGGTGTGGGTGGTGAACTATGGCGACGAGTATGTGAAGCGGATTGATCCGCAGGCGAACCGCGTTGATCTCGAGAAGCGGATCATCGGCGGCCTGCACTATGGTTACAGCGACATGACGGGGATTCTGTCGCGGACGGCGACGCTGCGTTACGGGACATGGACGGTGGTTCACGATTCACGGCTGCCGGGGGCGGCCTGGGGGCGTCTCGACTGGACCGGCGTCGAACCGGAGGGCACGCGGATCACGGTGCGCGTTCGGACGTCTGCCGATCGGCGGCACTGGTCGGGATGGGAGACGGCGGTATCGGGCGAACGGCTTCAGGCAACGCCTGCGGGGAAGTACCTCGAGGTGGATGTGACGCTGCAATCCGCGGCCGAAGGGTCCACACCGGTGCTGTATGATCTCTCGGTAGCGCCCACAGAGGACGCGAGTCTGCGTCCGACGCTGCAGTTTCGGGCTCTTGAGGACGGGGCTGTCGAGCTATTCTGGGACCTGGGTTTGACGGGGGTGATGCTCGAGTGGTCGGACCGCGTGGATGGGATGTGGCAGGCGGTGGAGGGTGTGGCGGGGAACCGGCACGTCCTGGTTGTTGCCGAGGGGGCCAAGGCACGCTTGTACCGGCTGCGGATTACGGCATCTCGAGGCTGACGACAGGGGGCAGGTGGTCGGAGGCGAGGCTGGCGGGGACCCAGGCGTGGCGGGGATGGAGAGGGGCTGGGCGGCGGATCCAGATGTAATCGATTCGTTTATTGGGTTTGGTGGACGGGATGGTGAAGCCATCGCCCTGGCCGACGAGTTGCCAGGCGTCGTCGAAGAGGCGGGCCATGGCCTGGTGGGTGGGGCTGCCGGGCACGTCGTTGAAATCGCCGCAAACCAGCATGGGGATGTCGGGCTGGGCTCGGGCGATGGCTTCGAGCTCGGCGATATTGGAGAGGCGCTCGGCGTCGTCGGGGCGGAAATCGAGGTGGGTGCTGAGAAAGAGGAGCGGGCGATTGCCGGGGAGGTCGAGGCGGATCTGGAGGACGCCGCGCTGTTCGCCCGGGCGCAGCATGTGGTAGTGGGTATTGGTCCAGGTTCGGACGGGGAAGCGGGTGAGGACGGCATTGCCGTATTCGCCGCCCTGGTAGGCGAAGTTATTGCTGAAGACGCAGGTCATGCGGGTGAGGGCGGCCAATTCGTTGGGCAGGTCCCTGCGGTCGGTGCGTGCCACGCCGCGGTCGACCTCCTGGAGGGCGACGACATCCGCCTGGTGTTCGAGGATGAGGCGGGCGATGCGGTCGAGGTCGATCTTGCGGTCGGTGCCTTCGCCGTGGTGGATGTTATAAGACATGACGCGGAAGGCGAGCGGTTCGCGCGGGGTCGGGGTGGAGGCGGGGGTGGACCGGCACCCTGGGGCGAGAGCGAGCAGGGCGAGGAGAGTCCAGGCAGCGATTGGGAGCCGGGGGGCATGGCGTTGCGGGGCCGGGCGGGTGGCGGAGGTGGAGTGGAGTGGAATCATGGTGGAGTCCTCGACTTGGGTTCGCACACGCCGATCGCTGAATGGAGTCCGCGCGGCGGTTCTTCCCTTCCCCTGCGACAACGGCGTGGGGGGAGGGCTCGAGCGAGAGGGGTGCCGGCTCGTCATGGGCCTGGGGACTTGGTTTGGTCTGAGGCGCGCCTCGCCAGGATTTCGCCGACGAGGGCGGGGTTGGCCTTGCCCTTGCTGAGTTTCATGACCTGACCTTTGAGGAAGTTGAGGGCGGCGGCCTTGCCGGCGCGGTAATCGGCGACGCTTCTGGGGTTGGCGGCGATGGCTTCCTCACAGAGCCGTTCGAGGGCGGCGGCATCACTGAGCTGGTCGAGACCGCGGCGGGCGACGATGGCGGCGGGCCGGTGGCCGGTGGCGGCCATTTCGGCGAAGACCTCCTGGGCGAGGCGGGAGCTGAGCCGGCCGCTTTGGATGAGCGCGACGAGCTCGAGCCAGGCGTCCGGGGGGAACTTGAGATCGGCGAGGGTGGACGCGTGTTGGGCGAGGTGGGCGCGGAGGTTATTGATGATCCAGTTGGCGAGGGTTTTGGGGTGGGGGCATTGGGGGGCGAGCGCGGCGAAGTAGTCGCCCAGGGGGAGATCATCGACGAACGTGCGGGCGTCGGCTTCGGGGAGTTGGTAATCGGCCATGAACCGCCGTTTGCGGGCGAGGGGAGTCTCGACTTTCCGACGTCGGACCGCGTCGAGCCAGGCGGGGCCGGGTTGGAACACCATGAGATCGGGGTCGGGGAAGTAGCGGTAATCGTGGGCATCCTCCTTGGATCGCATGGGCTCGGTGGTGCCGGAAGGTTCATCCCAGCGTCGGGTTTCCTGGACGAGCTGGCCGCCGGCTTCGAGGATGGCGATTTGGCGTGGGATCTCGAATTCGAGGGCGCGCCGGACGCCACTGAAGCTGTTCATGTTTTTGATTTCGATTTTGGCGCCGAGGGCGGCGGTGCTGCGGGGGCGGACGCTGACATTGACATCGCAGCGGACCATGCCTTTTTCCATGTCGCAGTCGCTGATCCCGGCATGGACGAGGAGGTCCTTGAGGGCGGAGAGGTAGGCGTAGGCCATGCCGGGGCTGGTGATATCGGGTTCCGAGACGATTTCGAGCAGGGGCACGCCGGCGCGGTTGAAGTCCACGCCGCTGTGATGGGCGAAGTGGAAGGACTTGCCGACGTCCTCTTCGAGGTGGGCCCGGGTGATTCGGACGCGGCAGAGGGCGCCGTCGTATTCGAAGTCGAGGTGGCCGGACCGGGTGGATGGGGAGGCGTATTGGGTGATCTGGTAGTTCTTGGGCATGTCCGGATAGAAGTAGTTCTTCCGGTCGAATTGGGCGGCTGGGGGGATCTCGCACTCGAGCAGGAGGCCGGTGAGGACGGTCAATTGGAGGGCCTCGTCGTTGGCGACGGGGAGGACGCCGGGCAGGCCGAGGCAGACGGGGCAGACGCGGGTATTGGGGGGTGCTCCGAACTCGTTGGCGCAGCCGCACCACATTTTGGATCGGGTTTTGAGCTGGACATGCGTCTCGAGTCCGATGACCCCTTCGTATTCCATACGTGCGGGCCTGTTATGGCGTGAGGGGCGATGGGACGCACGCCAAATCGGCGGCGTCCGTTGCTTGCGGGTGAGGGAGGGGGGTGGTAGCGTTTGGGCGTTGGTATTGGAGACAACAGAGCATGCGGGCACAACTGATCCACTGGGGGATGGGGATGGCGGTCTGCGGGGCGTTGGCGGCGGCGGAGGTGAAGGGTCGTGTCACCCTCGAGGGGAAGCCGCCGCCGGAGATCAAGATCGAGTTCGACGCCTTATGCGCCAAGCTCCACAAGGAGGGGGCGACCACGCGGCACTACGTGGTTTCCCCGGAGGGCGGGTTGGCGAACGTCTTTGTCTACCTGAAGCAGGGGCCGGTTGGGCGGCGGTTTGCGGCGCCGGCGGAGACTCCGTTGCTGGATCAAGTGGACTGTTTCTTTGTGCCCCCGGTGTTTGGGGTGCTGACCAATCAGAAGTTCCGGATCAAGAACTCGGATCCCCTGATGCACAACGTGCATGCGGAGCCGAAGGTGAAGGGGAACAAGGAATTCAACATTGGGCAACCGGTGCAGAACATGGTGACGGAGAAGAGTTTTGCGGTGCCTGAGGTGTTCATTCGGATCCGGTGTGACATTCACCCATGGATGTTCGCTTACGCGGGGGTGTTGGATCACCCGTACTTTGCGGTGACGGACCGTGAAGGGCGGTTCAAGCTGCCGGCCGATTTGCCGGCGGGCAAGTACACCGTGGTGGCCCGCCATGTGAAGGCGGGGGAGGCATCCCGGGAAATCACGGTGACCGAGGGGGGGGAGAACGTTGTGAACTTCACCCTCCAGGTGCCATTGAGGAAGTGAGCTAGCGAGGCGCCGCCTCAGACCCAGTCGAGTCCTCCGGTTCATGAAGACCCTGCTGTGCCTGCCCACCCTCTCTTCCGCGCCTCGCTAATGTGGAGTCCTCGAAGGCAGTGGGGTGGAGGGATTGGGCGATGGCCTGGATGAACCGGGGGTTGGTGCCGCAGCAGCCGCCGATGAAGCTGGCGCCGGCGGCGCGGAGATCGGGGACATGGGCGGCGAACTCGGCCGGGGAGGTGTTGTACGTGATGCGGCCCTCGACGACGGTGGGGCATCCGGCGTTGGGCTTGATCCAGACCGGGCGCTGGGTGGCATTGCGGAGCCGGCGGCAGACGGGGACGTAGCGTTCGATGCCGACGCCGCAATTGGCGCCGATGGCGTCAGCGCCGGCCTCCGTCAGGGCGCGGGCCGCTTGTTCTGGGGTGATGCCCATCAAGGTGCGGTCCTTGTCTTTGCCGGTATCGAAGACCATGCAAGCGACGACGGGGAGGCCGGTGGTTTTGGCGGCTTCGAGGGCGATGGTGGCCTCGGTGAGGTCAGCCATGGTCTCGATGACGAGGGCGTCGGCGCCTCCTTCGGCGAGGGCTTGGGCTTGTTCGGTGAAGGCCGTGGCGAGGGTTTCCGGGGTGACCTCGTTGGTGAGGAGGAGTTTGCCTGTGGGTCCGATCGATGCGAAGACAAGGGCGCGGCCTGCGGCGGCCTGGCGGGAGAGCTGGACGCCGCGGCGGTTGATTTCGGGGACCTGACTGGCGGGGACATGGTCGCCGAGGCGGATACGATTGGCTCCGAAGGTATTGGTGAGGATGATCTGGCTGCCGGCGTCGATGTAGGCTTGGGCGACCTCGGCGACGGCTTCGGGCCGGGCAAGATTCCACAGGTCAGGGATATCGCCGGGGTCGAGCCCTCGTGCCTGGAGTTCCGTGCCCCATGCGCCGTCGGTGATCACGGGGCCGTTCGCGACGAGTTGTTCGAGGGCGATGGGCATAAGGTGGCGCGCACGGGCGTCGATCCCGGTCAGAACCGGGGCATGCACCGCGCGGGAGCCGGTTGGCGTGTTAGACGGCGAGGCAACGGCGGGCCACGGTGACCGCTTCTGCGGCGTTATCGCCGTAGCCATCGGCGCCGATTTCGTCGGCGAACTTCTGGGTGATGGGCGCGCCGCCGACGAGCACCTTGACGCGGTCGCGGATGCCGGCCTGTTTGAGGGCGTCGATGGTGAGGCGCATGGAACCCATGGTGGTTGTGAGGAGGGCGGACAAGGCGACGACGTTGGCGTTTTTATCCTGGACGGCCTTGACGAACTGCTCGGGTTGAACGTTATAGCCGAGGTCGATGACCTCGAAGCCGGCGCCTTCGAGCAAGGCGGCGACGAGGTTCTTGCCGATATCGTGGAGGTCACCTTTGACGGTGCCGATGACGACGCGTCCCAGGGGGTCGGTGGCGTTGCCCAGGATGCGGAGAGCGGCCTTCATGGCGCGGCTGGCGAGGAGGAGGTCGGGCACGAAGAACTCGGTACACTCGAATCGGCGTCCGGCCTCGGCCATGGCGGGGATGACGCCTTCCTTGACGATGCGGGTGGGATCCACCCCGCTTTGGACGGCTTCCCGCGTGAGGGCTTCAGCGTCCTTCTCGCGGCCTTCAAGAATCGCTTCGTACAACGGCTTGATGTCTTGCATAACCTTGAATACGCCCGTGGGTCGATTTGTTAAGGGCCATAGTCGCTTGCCGGCGGCAGAAGTCAATCCGATCGAGCGAAATCGGGAGGATTGATCCGGGGCTGGCAAACGCGGTACCGTCCGCGGGGTGTTGGGTGGGCGTCGGTGTGCGGAGCGTTTCCAACGGTGGTGAACCATGAGCGACTCGGGAGATTCGAAGGGTCCGGCCTCAAGACCGGAGGAGGCATCGGGGCGGTTGCTGTCGTTGGACGCCTTACGCGGGTTCGACATGTTTTGGATTGTGGGTGCGGACGCCGTGGTGCGGGCCTGGGCGAAGACGACCTCCTGGGGTCCGGCGCAAGTAGCGGCGCGCCAGGTGGATCATGCGGACTGGGCGGGCTTTCGGTTTTACGATCTGATTTTCCCGTTGTTTGTGTTTGTGGTGGGCGTGTCGTTGGTGTTTTCGCTGAGCCGATGGGTCGAGCGTGGGGGGCGGGGGCGGGCGGTGCGGCGGGTGGTTCAGCGGTTTCTGCTGCTGTACCTGCTGGGGATCGTCTACTACGGGGGGGTGTCGGAGTCGTGGGAACGGATCCGGCTCCTGGGGGTGCTGCAGCGGATCGGGTTGGCGTATCTGGCGGCGGGTCTGCTGTTTCTGTTCTGCGGGTGGCGGGTCCGATTGGCGGTCACGGCGGGTCTGCTGATCGGGTATTGGGCGCTGATGACGTTTGTGCCGGTGCCGGGGGTTGGCGCGGGGGATATTGCCGAGGGCCGAAATCTGGCGAACTGGATCGACCAGCAGTACCTGCCGTGGAGGAAGTGGGATGGCACGCATGATCCGGAGGGCTTATTGAGCACGTTACCGGCGATTGCGACGTGCCTGTTGGGGGTCTTTGCGGGCAATTGGCTGCGGGACGGCCGTTTCTCGGGGTCGGGGAAGGCGGTCAGTCTGGTTTTGGCGGGGGTGGTGATGGTGGCTTTGGGGTGGCTTTGGAGCCTGCAGTTTCCCGTGATCAAGAAGATCTGGACCTCCTCATTCGTCCTGGTGGCGGGAGGGTACAGTGCAGTTCTTCTGGGGGTGTTTTACTGGGTGATTGACGTGGCGGGGGTTCGGCGATGGGCGATGCCGTTGGTGTGGATTGGGATGAACCCGATCGCGATCTACGTGATTCACTCGTGGGTGAATCTGCCGGGGTTGGCGCGCCGCCTGGTGGGCGGTCCGGTGCAGCAGGCGATGGGGGTTTACGGGAATCTGCTGGGGGCGGTGGTGGCGCTGGGCCTCTGTTTTTGGATTTGCGGTTTCCTGTACCGCCGGCGGGTGTTCCTCCGGCTTTGAACGTGAGTCTGCCGGAGCCCACCCCGCTCGTGTGCCGGATCCGGGATGAGATCCGGTCGCGTGGGGTGTTGTCCTTTGCGCGGTACATGGAAATCGCCTTGTACGATCCGGAGTGGGGTTATTACGAGAGCGGGCGGGAGATCATCGGGCGGCGTGGCGATTACCTCACGAGCGTGTCCGTCGGGAGCGTTTTTGGGGAGTTGCTGGCACACCAGATTGGGCATTGGCTGGCGGGGATTCCGGGAGAGGCGGCGGTGATCGTCGAGGCGGGCGCGCATGACGGGGAACTGGCCGCGGACATCCTGGCGGGGTTAAGGACTTGGCAGCGGGACAGGTTCTCGAGCCTGCAGTACTGGATCCTCGAGCCTTCAGCGCGTCGGGTTGCGCGACAGCGGGAGCGGTTGGCCGAGTTTGGATCCACGGTGTGCTGGTACGAGGATTGGGGGGCGGCAGGTTCCAGGCAGGTTTCGGGGGTGATCCTGAGCAACGAGTTGCTGGACGCCTTCCCGGTGCATCGGTTTGGCTGGGATCGATCCCGCCGGGTCTGGTTCGAGTGGGGGATTGGCTGGGAAGATGGGGAGGGGTTGGTTTGGCGGCGGATGGCACCGGGGGTGGATCCGGGTTGGGTGCTGCAGGAGGCGGTTCTCGACGTGTTGCCGGACGGCTACGTGGTGGAGTCCTGTCCCGCGGCAACCGGCTGGTGGCGGCAAGCGGCGGGGCATCTGGCCTGCGGGTGGTTGCTGACGTTTGACTACGGGGGGGAGAGTGACGTCCTGTTCAGGCCGGAGCGGACCGGGGGGACCCTGAGGGCGTACGCGGGGCATCGATGTAGGGACGTCGAGTTGTCGGCGGCGGGAGAGCAGGACCTGACGGCCCACGTGAATTTCAGCCGGATCCGTGAGGCGGGCGAGGCGGCCGGGTTGCAGACCGAGGCGTACACTTCGCAGGAGCAGTTTCTGATGCGCATTGCGGGCAAGACATTCGAGCAACCGGACCGGTTCCCGGAATGGACGGCGGCACGGCGGCGTCAGTTGCAGACGCTGGTGCACGCGGAGCATTGGGGGCGGGCGTTCCGGGTGCTGGTGCAGCGGCGCGTCGCGGGCAGCATGGATGCGGTTGGGGGGCGCCGATGACCACGGCCGTTCAACGTGCGGGGTCGGAGGGCGGGGAAGGCTTGGTCCTTTTTGCCCTGGCTGAGGAGGCGGCAGCGTTTCGGCGGTTCCGCGGGGGTGGCGATCGAGTCCGTATGCGGCTGACCGGGATCGGGGCGGACAATGCGCGGGCAGCGGCGCAGGAAGTTCTGCGAGGAGGGCGGCCGGCATGGGTCTTGAGCGCAGGTTTTGCCGGGGGGTTGGATCCTGCGATGGCATTCGGGCGGGTTGTGTATGAGGCGGAGCGTGGGAGTGCACTCGAGGCGGCGCTCGAGGCGGGCGGCGCGGTGCGCGGTCGGTTCCACTGTGCGGACCGGGTGCTGGTGACGGCGGCGGAGAAGGCGTCAGCATGGCGGGCCACGGGCGCCTCGGCGGTCGAGATGGAATCGGGCGTGTTGCGGGCGTGTTTCGAGCAGGGGGGCATCCCTATGGCCACAGTCCGGGTGATCTCGGACACGGCGATGGAATCGTTGCCTCTGGACTTCAACCGGTATGCGACGCCGGACATGCGGATGGACTATCCGCGGCTCATGGGGGCGTTGGTGCGGCGGCCGGCGGTGGCCCTCGAGCTCATGCGGTTCCGGAGGCGGTTGGGGCGGGCCGCGGGGGCTCTGGCGTCGGTCTTGTGGAAGGCGGTCCGGAGGCTGGAACGAGCGGAGAACGAGGGAGCGGGGCCGGGAATGGCACAGGAATGAACACACCCACGGGAGTGTCGGGCGAACGGGACGGGCCACCGCCGGTGGTGCCGGAGCATGTCTTGGTGCGGCGGATTGGGCGGGGCAGTTTTGGCGAGGTCTGGTTGGGGCACACGACGACGGGGGCCTGGCGGGCGGTGAAGTGTGTGCGTCGCGCTGCCGGGGAGGATCAACGGTTGTTCGAGCGTGAGTTCGAGGGGCTGCGCGCCTTCGAGCCTATTTCCCGAACGCATCCGGGCTGTGTGAACATTCTGCAGGCGGGCCGGGATGACCAGGGCGGGTTCTTCTACTACGTGATGGAACTTGCGGATGACGAGGCGACAGGCCGCGCGATGGATCCGGCGCGGTATCGGCCTCGGACCGTGCAGAGCGTTCTCAAAGGCGGGGGGCGGGTGTTATTGGGGGAGTGTGTCCGGATCGGGTTGGCCCTGGCGGGTGCGCTCGAGCATGTGCATACGCACGGTCTCGTGCATCGGGACATCAAGCCGTCGAACATCATCTTTGTGAGGGGCCAACCGAAGCTTGCCGACATCGGGCTGGTGGCCAGTGCGGACTCGACGGTGACGTTTGTGGGGACGGAGGGATACGTGCCGCCGGAGGGTCCGGGGACAGTGCGTGCCGACCTGTACAGTCTGGGGAAGGTTCTCTACGAACTGAGCACCGGGCTGGACCGGCGCGACTTTCCGGACCTGCCTTCGGGGGTGGGCAATCTACCGGATCGCCGGCTCTTTCTCGAGATCAACGCCGTGGTCAACCGCGCGTGCGCCCGGGATCCGAGGGACCGCCATTCTTCGGCGGCGGACCTGCGGCATGACCTCGAGCGGATTGTGGCGGGCCAGAGTGTGCGTCGGGTCCGGCTTCGCCGTGAACACCGCGTCCTGCTCGGGGCGCTCGGTTTGGCAGTGGCCACCGGCGTGATCAGCTTCATCCTCGGGCGGGGCCCATGGCGGTCGGAGCGCGGGTCTGAGGCGAGGGGGGCGGCGTCGGTGAACGAGACGGGTCGGGCGGGTGTTGTGACTGCAGAATCTGTGGTGTTGTCGGGTGCTGGCGGTGCCGTTGTTGACGTGCGGGGCCGGGGCCGACACAGCGTCGCCGTGACTCGGGCGGGCCAGCTGTTGGCTTGGGGCGATAACTCGATGGGCCAACTGGGGACGGGTGACCACACGGGGCGCCCGTGGCCCACCGTGGTGGGACAGGGAACGAACTGGGTGTCTGCGGATGCAGGCGACAGCTACACGATGGGGCTGCAGGCGGAGGGAACGATTTGGACCTGGGGCGGGAACAGTTTCGGCGAGCTGGGCGACGGATCGGAGGTTGGGCGAGCCCTGCCGGCGCGAGTGGGGAGCGATCGGGACTGGGCGCAGATTCAAGCGGGGCAGCACAACGCCTATGCTGTGAAGCGCGACGGGTCCTGGTGGGGATGGGGACGCAACGACAAGGGGCAACTCTTCTGCCGCACGGACGCGCACGCGCGCACGCCGATCCGGATTGCGGACGCCGGGATGTGGTCGAGCGTCTCCGTGAACTACGAGCATGCCGTTGCCATCCGGCGGGAGGGCGGCGTGTGGACGTGGGGCGACGCTGCCTCGGGCCGGCTGGGGCGTGCGGTCGAGGATGCTCCGGCATTCACGCCCGGCCTTTTGCTCGGCGACACGGGGTGGAAGTCCGTGCACACCGGGTTTGGGCATGCGGCGGCGCTTCGGGAGGACGGGGTGGCGTGGCTGTGGGGTTGGAATGCGCACGGCCAACTCGGACTCGGTGACACGAGGGTCCGTGAAGTGCCGCACCGGCTTGGGACGGAGAGCAACTGGGTGGCGGTTTGCACGGCGTCCGAGCACACGCTGGCGCTGAAGCGCGACGGAACGTTGTGGGCCTGGGGAGCGGGGAATCAGGGGGAGATCGGGGATGGGGCGCGGCTGGACCGGTTCGCTCCGGTCAAGGTGAACGAAGAAACGGACTGGGTCTGGGTGCCGCCCACGGCGGGGAACACGTCCTTCGCGATGAAGAAGGACGGGAGTCTGTGGGGATGGGGCTTTAACCGGTTTGGTCAACTGGGCGACGGGACCTTCGAGACGCGGATTCGGCCGGTGCCGGTCCTGCCGCGGCAGCGGTAGAGTCCTCGACTTGTGAAAGTCGGTGCGATTAGGTCAAGTGTGCCGGGCTCAATCAGCGCGATTCGCGAGCCTGACTGCGATCTCGCCGACGCGCTTGCCAAGTTGTGCCGCTGTCTTCAGGCCCAGGTCATCCTGGGCGATGCTGTCATTGACGGACAGGAGGGTGGCGCCCTGGAACGCCGGCGCGTGACCGCCGGCGGGAATCATGCCGTGCAGAGCTTGTGGAGTATCCGGGCCAGGCGGGTCAGGCGGGTCAGGACCACCGGTTCCGGAGCCGTGCGACTTCCTCCTTGAGCATGGCTGCGACCCGGTGCTTGGCCATGTAGACGCGGGCCACGCCGACCTCCAACGACCGGGCCACCTCACGGGGAGGCTGTCCTTTGAGAAAGCAGAGCTGGAACATCTGGAACTGCGCGGGCTGCACCCGGGCTTTGACGCGGTCCAACGCGGCCTCGAGGAGGTTCTGTTCCCATTCGGCGTCCCATTCGTTTTCGGGCGATCGAGCCCGCGGATCGACCTGACGTTCCATCAGGCCGGTGCCCGTGTCTTCGTTCTCGGACTGGAAGGTCGCGACCCTCCGCCCTTGCCGGCGGAAGTGATCGGCGATGCGGCAGCGCGTCAGGTAGCGGAGCCAACTCTTGAAGGAACAGGTGTTTGGGTCGTAGCGGAACCCGGGCATGGCTTTGGCCGCCGACACCAGTGTTTCCTGCACGACCTCGTCGGCGTCGGCGGCGGAGAGCCCCGCGTGCAACGCCGTTCGGTGGATCAGGCGCCAGTAGGTTTCGTAGAATTCCTGCCAGCTCCGGTCGTCCCGCCAATCGCGCAGCCGGCCGATCAGGCTCCCGCGGGTCGGGACCGGGTCGACTGCCGATTCGCTGTCTGACGGACGCGAATTCACTTCCAGGAGAATCGCTGGCTCGGCCGGGATCTTTCAATTTTCTTTTCACCCGGTGAAAGATCCGCGATGGGCCAACGATATCACCCTTCATGGATGATCTCTGCACTCGGGCGAGGACCAGCAACGGGAGTTGCTTGCGGTTCGCACGCCGGTTCGCCTGCATTGTCATCGCCGTTCTGGGCGGGATGGTGGTCGGAAAGGCGCAAGACTATTCCTTCAACGGTGTCCTGGCCGACCTCTTCACGCCGGCGTTTGCCGAGGGGGCGTACACGTTCGAGCAGGAGTGCGGCCGCATGGTCGCCCACAATTCAGGCGTTCGTGGGCCCTCGGCCTTTCGCGGCTACTTCCTAAAGGACACCAAGCCCACCCGCGATCAGTCCTGGACCCTGAGTGCGCGGCTGACCATTCCTTTGGCCGTCGACGCGCCAGGCGGAGCACCCGGTGCCGAGGAGTATGCCGAGGTGGGAATCGGCTGCCTCGTCAATGGCCACAACTTCGTTGGCGGCTTGGAGGTCCATCCCCAGCAGCAGGCCGATCCGCGCCGCGTGGTCTGTGAGACCTCGATCAACGGCGAGGAGGTGTTCGACGGTGAGGGCAGACTCCCCACGACTGAGGAATCGGTCACGGTGAGCATTCGCTACGACCACGTCACGCGCGTTCTACGATTCTATGCTGGTGGGATCATGCTGTTCGATCTGGACATCGCCGCGGACGGCCAGAACCACGTCTCCCGGGCGGTTGACTGGGGCATGACCGCGGGCAGCCAGTTCCAGATTGCCGTGTTTGCGAACTCGGAGAACTTCCCCGTGTTTGCGGAAACGCCGCTGCAACTGGATGATTTCAGCTTCCACCTTGACGGTGACCCAGGGCCTGGCGGTCCCACTCTCACGATCAACACCCAAGCGATCAACCTGGAGTTCACCGGGGAGGTCGGGCGCCGCTACGAGATCCAACGTTCGTGTGACGCCCGCACATGGTCCACGCTCTTCAGCGTCTTTGGCACCGGCGGTCTCACCCGCGTCCCGCTCACCGCCGACACCGGCCAGGCGCTCTATCGCGTCCGCGAGTAGCCGTGTGCCTTGCGGCGTCCGCATGATCCAGTGTTGGGAATCGAACCGTCGATCCCTGTGACCGCTATTGCCATGAAGACCATCCTGCGCAGACTGCACACCCTCTTGGCCATCGCCGTGGTGGCGTGGTCTTGCCTGACCCAAGCCGCCACGATCACGTGGATTGGCGGAACTGACTCGAACTGGCAAAACGCCGCCAACTGGACTCCCGCTCAGGTCCCGACCGCCGCGGACACGGTCAGCATTCCAACGGGGACCGTTCATGCTCCTTCTGATTCGCGCTTCGGCACGCTGGTGGTGAGCGGGGGTGCGAAGCTGCAGACGTCCAACACGGTGAGCGGGACGCTGGTGATGACGAACGCGGCGCAGGTGAGCGGGCCCCTGGTGGTGGCAGGGGGCGGGGTGCTGGTGATGGGAGGCGGCTCGGTGAGCGGTTGGGTGCGGGTCGAGGCGGGGGGCACGCTCGAATCGGTGGGCATCCAGCATGGGAAGAACCTCTTTGGCGGCTTGACCAACGCGGGCACGATCCGACAGAGCGGGTGGGGGTTGCAGATCGGCAATGGAACCACGTCGGTAAACGAGGCGGGTGGGACGTGGGAGATGACGGACGACAGCCCCGTGTACCACCACTACGGGACGGAAATCTTCCGTAACGAAGGTCTGTTGGTCAAGAGCGGCGGGACGGGGACGAGCGGTGTTTCCCCGACACTGACCAATCTCGGGATTATCGAGGTTCGGAGCGGGACACTGGCGCTTTATGGTGGCGGGCAGATGGACGGGACGTGGGTGGTGGCGGAGGGGGCGCGGGTGGATTTCTCGGCCGGCAACTTGAGCTACACTCCGCCGGTGAACTGGACCGGGCTGGGCGAGTACCGGTTTGTGGGGGGGACACTGACGTTGGACCGGGTGATTCCGAATCTGCAACTGGCGGGGGGGACGTTGAGTCTGGCGCCGGGATTCCAGGGGGGAGCGATCACGAATTTTGCGTTGACGGCAGGGACGTTGACGACGGAGTTGCCGATACTCGGCACGCTGGTGGTGAGCGGGGGTGCGAAGCTGCAGACGTCCAACACGGTGAGCGGGACGCTGGTGATGACGAACGCGGCGCAGGTGAGCGGGCCCCTGGTGGTGGCAGGGGGCGGGGTGCTGGTGATGGGAGGCGGCTCGGTGAGCGGTTGGGTGCGGGTCGAGGCGGGGGGCACGCTCGAATCGGTGGGCATCCAGCATGGGAAGACCGTCTTTGGCGGCTTGACCAACGCGGGCACGATCCGACAGAGCGGGTGGGGGTTGCAGATCGGCAATGGAACCACGTCGGTAAACGAGGCGGGTGGGAGGTGGGAGATGACGGACGACAGCCCCGTGTACCACTACTACGGGACGGAGGTGCTCCGGAACGAGGGTCTGTTGGTCAAGAGCGGCGGGACGGGGACGAGCGGTGTTTCCCCGACACTGACCAATCTCGGGACCATCGAGGTCCAGAGCGGGACACTGGGTTTTTACGGGGCTTTCACCCTCAGTGCCGGTTCGATCCGGTTCGGGCTTAGCGCCAACGACCGTTTCGGGCGGATCACAATACCGGGCCAGGCGAACCTCGGGGGCGGCCTGGGGGCGATGCTTCTCGATGGCTACGTGCCCGCGGTCGGGGCCACCTTCGACGTGATGACCTTCGGATCGCGGGAGGGCGATTTCACCGACTACAGCGGCTTGAGTGTGGGGAGTGGCCGGATGTTCAACCCGGTGCTGTCGTCGACCACGGTGAGCTTGGCAGCGGCGGCGACGAACCTGGTCGCCTTGCCGCCGGCGATTGTCAGTCAACCGCGCAACGTGACGGGCGACCACGGCGGCAGCGCCACGTTCAGCGCCACCGTATCCGGCACTCCACCCCTTCAAATCCAGTGGTGGAAGAACACCAGCCCGGTGCCGGGCGCAACCAGCACCGCGCTGACTTTGACGAATCTGACCTTTGCCGATGCCGCCAGCTACACGGTAAGCGTCACCAACTCGACGGGCGTGGTCGTGAGCGGACCGGCCCTTCTCACGGTTGTGCCGGTGGCGCCGGTGTTTGTCCTGCAACCGGTTGGCCAGACGGTGACAACCGGCAGCGACATTGTGTTCCGGGTCGGGGTGATCGGCTCGCCTGAGCCGAGCCTGCAATGGCGACGCGACGGCATGACGCTCACGGACGGGGGACGCATCGCGGGCAGCACGACCAGCGAATTGACGCTGAGGGCTGTCGAACCGGAAGACGCCGGCACGTATACGGCAGTCGCCACGAACGAAGGCGGGGCGGTCGTGAGCCAAGGTGCAGTCTTGATCGTGATGGGGCCGCCAGAGATCACCCGTCAGCCTGCGAGTCGGACCGTGGCAGCAGGTGGCGAGGTGGTATTCGCGGTGATAGCCTCGGGCGCGGAACCGCTGAGCTACCAATGGCGACTTGGCAGCGTGGATCTTGCGGACGGTGCCCGGATCGATGGTGCCATGGGCGCCAGCCTATCGATCACGAACGTCCAATCCTCCGACGCCGGCGACTACACCGTTGTCGTCAGCAACGCCTTTGGCGCCGTCACAAGTCAGGTGGCGGTCCTGTCTGTCAACGCGACAGCCAGTTTGGTTTACAATGGAGACTTCTCGCTGCCGGTGCCGAGCGGGGGTAGCGACAACGGTTGGACTTCATCGAACATCGATTATGCGGGCGGGCACTCGAGCAGCGGTGGAAACCCCGGCGGGTTTTTCATCCTGAACCACGCCGGGGGAACCACCGATCCCACCATTCGTCAGACCGTCAGCGGGCTGATGCCGGGGGTGACCTATCGGCTCGAGGGCGATTACCGGAGTTACTACATAGCCCAGGAGGGCCTCGGTTTCGCCGTGGACGTGGATGGGGTGACGATCGCCCGGCTTGGGCCGACGACGACCTGGGTCCATTTCACCTATGACGTCGTGGCTCAAGGGAACACCCTCGACATCCAGTTCCGGGGCGAGGTCGGGAACGACTCGGACTTCGCCATCGACAACATCGCATTATGGTCCAGCGCGGACGCCGGGCTTCTCATCACCCAAGTGGGGGCCGCGCCCGGCTTAAGCGGTTGCGACATCTCATGGCGCACGGACAAACCCGCAACCGCCATGGTGGAATACGGCACAGGCACTACCCTGGGTCAAACGAGCACCTTCACCTCGCTGCTCAAGACGAACCACCTCATGGTCCTTACGGGGCTGGATCCGGGCACCGTGTACTTCTACCGGGTCCGCTCGACGGACGCGGAGGGCAACACCGCCTTGTACAGTTCTGCCGACACCACCTTTCAGACGCTGCCGGCGGCGGATCTGGTCGTCGAGAACCTCGCGGTGAGTGCGTTTCCGGCGTTGCAAGCTGGCGCGCAGGCGGTGTTGCGGTGGGACATCGCCAATGTGGGCGGGGCCGAAATGGCTGTCGCTTTCCAGGAACGGATTCAGGTGCGCAACACCAGCACCGGCGAATGGCTGGTCGATGTCACGCAACGCTACGACCCGCGGGCGCCCGGCATGGCGCCGCTGGGCCCGGATGAGACGCAGTCGCGGAGCCATGCATTCACTCTGCCCGCAGGGACACGCGGTGCCGGCGAGCTCAGTCTGAGCGTGACGGTGGACATTGCGGATGACGTCTTCGAGTCGCAGGCTGGAGGCGCCGGCGAGTCGAACAACAGCGCCACGCTGACGCGGACGTCAGCCCTTCCGGCGTATCCCGACCTGGCGGTTGCCGATGTGGTTTCGCCTGCGACGGGGCTGCCGGGGAGCACGTTGACCGCAGTCTGGGCGGTGTTGAATTCAGGCACCACGAATGTGGCCGGGGCTTGGACGGAGCGGGTGTTCCTCGTGAATCCGGCGGTGGCGAATGACGTCCGCCTGCTGGGCAGCTTCGTGTTTACGAACACGCTGGCACCGGGTGCGCTCATCACGCGGACGCAGTCGGTGGAAGTTCCGATCTTTGCCAGCGGCACGTTTCTGCTGGCGGTGGAGGTGGACAGCGCGAACGAGTGGTATGAGGTCGACGAGGCCAACAACTACCGCCTGGCGGCGCAGACGCTCACGCTGACGCCGGCCCTGGGGCTGAGCTTCAGCCGGGAGTCGGTGGCCGAGAACGCGGGCAGCGAGGCTCTGAGCCTCACCGTCACCCGCGCGCCGGTGGCGGGCATTGGGCTGGCGGTGGTGCTGGATGGGGCTTTGGCCGGCAAGCTGGTTTTGCCGGGTTCAGTTGTGATTCCGGCGGGGCAGGGGGCTGTGGTGGTTCGCGTCGGTGTGCGCGACGACGCGTTGGCGGGCGGGGATCAGACCCAGACGATCACGGCGAGCGCGTTTGGGCATTCGAGCGGACAGGCGCAGGTTCTGGTGGTCGAGAACGATCCTTTGGCGCTCACGCTGACCCTGAGCACGAACCTCTTCAGCGAAGGAGCAGCGTTCCCGGCGGCCCTTGGGACTGTCACTCGGAACGGCCCGACCGAGGCCTTGCTGGAGGTGGCTCTGATGAGCGATCGTCCGGCCAAGGCTTTCGTGTTGGCCTCGGTGACGATTCCGGCCGGGAGCGCGTCCGCGACTTTTCCGGTGACGGCGGTGGACAATGATCTGCTCGATGGCGTGATCCGGACGACGCTGAGCGCCACGGCGCCTGGTCATCTCTCCGGGAGCGCGGATCTCGAGATTGTGGATGACGACGCTCAGGCTCTGACCCTGACGCTGGCGCCGTTGCAGGTGGTGGAGGGGGCAGCGCCGCCTGCGGCCATCGGCACGGTAAAGCGGAGTCGGGTCAGCAGCCAGGCTCAGTGGGTCCGGTTGCGCAGCGCCGACCCTGCGGTGTCGGTGCCGGTGCAAGTGTTGATTCCGTCGGGTGAGGCGGCGGCCGAATTCGGAGTCGAGGTGCCTGACGACGACGTGAACCAAGGCGGCCGCAGCGTTCGGTTGACTGCGGAAGTGGTGGTGGGCGGAGCGGTGATCTCGGAGGGGATGGCGGAAGCGAACCTCGAAGTGCTGGACAATGATGGGGCGACGCTGACGCTGCTCGCCGACCTCTCGGTGGTGGAGGAAGGCAAGTCGACCGGGGCCATCGTCCGCCGGAGTGTGGCCGGCGGTTCGAGCCTGGTGGTGACGTTGACGAGCAGCGACCCCGGGGAGGCGAGTGTGCCGGCCACGGTGACGATTCCCGCCGGGCAAGTCAGCGCCGGTTTCACCATTGCCGGGGTCGCGGATGGCGTATCGGACGGCGTTCAGGCGGTCTCGATTACCGCCGTCGCCGCGGAACACAACCCGGGGCTGGTCAATCTGACTGTGAGCGATTGGAGCACCCCGGATCTCCGGGTGGCCGCGGTGACTGTACCCGGGGGTGGATTCACGAGCAGCCGTGTGGCGGTGACCTGGTCGGTGGCGAACACCGGTTCGGGGGTGGCCAGCGGCTCCTGGCTGGATCGGGTGTACCTGTCGAGCGACGACCAGGTGGGCGGCGACACGCTGGTGGCTTCGGTTGCGTTCAATGGTTCGGTGCAACCGGGCGAAACGTACAGCCAGACGCGGGAGTTTGCGCTGCCCGACAGGGCCGGTCCGGCCTGGCTGATCGTGGTCACGGATTCAGCGGGCTATCTTGACGAGGCCTCGGACAACAACAACATCCGCGTGTCGGGGGAGCCGGTCCTGGTCTCTCCGGACTACACGGCGACGGTACAAACGGACGTCGAGCTTGTGACCCACGGAAGTCCGGTTGTGGTGTACGGGCAGGCGACGAGTGTTGTCACAGGGCAGCAGGCGGCAAACCGGCCGGTGCGGATCCACGTTCGGGCGAGCGGCACGGAGCGGACGCTGGCGGCGATGTCGGGATCTGACGGGCGGTTCGAGGCGGTTTTCCAGCCGCTGTCGTACGAAGCGGGCTACTACGAGGTCTGGGCAGGCCACCCCGGGGTCTCGGGAGGGGCTGCGCAAGACTCGTTCTGGATACTGGGCATGAAGGCAACGCCGGGGAGCGATTCCTTCCAGCTTGTCCCCGGGGTGCCGTATACGCGGACTGTCACGATCGAGAATCTGGCGAACGTGCCGTTGAGCGGACTGAGGGTTGAAGTGCTGGGCGACGCCCCCGACTTGGAGGTTCAGGCGAGCGTGACCGACCAGCTTGGCCCTCGCGAGGTTGGGACGTTGGAGTTTGCGATCACCGCACCGGACACGGTCCGGGGCCAGGGGCGGCTAATCCTGCACGTGACGAGCGAGGAGGGGGCTGAGGTGTTCGTGCCTTTGGATCTTTGGGTGGTGCCATGGGCGCCCCAATTGGCGTCGTCGCCAGGGTACCTCGAGGTGGGGATGGTGGTAAGAAGCCAGCGCGTGGTCGAGTTCGAGGTGCTGAACCATGGCGGTGCGGCTTCGGGCGACATCGGTGTGGACTTGCCGGAGGCCTCCTGGCTGTCGCTGGTGAGCGCGTCGGTGATCCCGTCGCTCGAGCCGGGCGGCAAGACGACCGTGGCGTTGTTGCTGAGCCCTCCTGGCGATTTGGCCCTTGGGCGATACGACATACACCTGGTGTTTCGCAGTCCGTTGACAGAGCTGGTGGTGCCGGTTCAGGTGCGGGCGGTGTCGGACGCGATAGGGATGGCCCGGGTTACGGTCGCGGACGATTACACGTATCACGTCCAGGGGGCTCCGAAGGTTGCTGAAGCCCGGGTGCGGTTCCGGGATCCCTATGACATGTCACGGGTCACGGCGCAGGGGCTCACAGACACCAACGGGGTGGTGCTGTTCCCGACGATCCCCGAAGGCCGATACGTTCTCGAAGTCGAGGCGGACAAGCACGCCGTCGTGCGGCAGACGGTCAGCATCAATCCCGGGGTGACGAACGACTTCCCGGTATTCGCGGCGCGACAGACGATCACGTATCGGTGGACGGTTGTTCCCACGGAGATCGAGGATCGCTACCGGGTCGCGCTCGAGCCGTTATTCGAGGCGAATGTGCCGGCTCCGGTGGTGACGCTCGAGTTGCCTCCCGTGTTGCCCCTGCTGGCGCCGGGCGAGAGGGCTCAGATCGATGCGACGGTGATCAACCATGGGCTGATAGCGGCCGACCATGCGCATCTCACACTTCCGCAGCACCCGAACTACCGGTTCAGCACGCTGACGGAGGACCTCGGGGTGATTCCGGCCAAGAGTGCGATCACGGTGCCGGTCATCGTGGAAGGGATCCGGCCCCAGGCGCAACTGGCGGGCGCGGAGCCTGCGGGGTTGGACCCGTTCCCGTGTTACGTCCTGTTCTACGTTGCCAGCGCCTACTGGTGCGCCGGGCATGAGATTGTGACTGAGGTATCGACGGTGGTTTGGCTGGAAGAAGCGGACTGCGACGCGCCGGGCGACTGGCAGGAGGATGACCAACGCGACATTGAGCGGCTGGCCCGCCGGCATTTGCGCGGTGGCTTCACACGGGAACAGTGGATCGCCATCGGCATTGGCGCGGAGAGCTTGCTCTCCGTGCTGCCGGCCATCGAGATCGAGGTGCTCTCGTGCAGTGATGTTCCGGGCGCGATGGGCTCTGCGTCGCTGAACGCGTTCCGGACGCACCCGGACCTGCCTCCGGGATCAGCGGCACGAGGGGCTGGGACCGTGGCCGACCCTGAAGCCGCTGACCCTTCCGGCGGTGGCACGCCGGCCCCCCACAGTCGAAGCGGCGTCGGCCTGCTCTCAGTCCCCCCTTCGCCCGAGGAAGGCGTCTGTGCCCGGGTGCGGCTCCGCATTGAACAGGACGCGGTGCTGGTGCGCACCGTGTTTGCCGGGACGCTCGAGATCGAGAATGGGAGTGGTGCGGGGGCCGTCGAAGGGGTGCGCGCAGCTCTGGACATCCGGGATGAATCGGGCAACGAGGCTCGGGACCGGTTTGTGATCACCGGCCCCGAGCTCGAGGGTGTGACGGCAGTGGATGGGACTGGCCGGATCGAGGCGGCGTCAGAGGGTACGGCCCGGTTCACATTCATTCCGACTCGGGACGCGGCGGCGTTGGAGCCGACCGTGTATCGGATCGGCGGCACCCTGCGGTATCTGGATCCTGACAGCGGTTTGGAAGTGTTGACGCCGCTGTTCCCGGCGGTGATCACGGTGTATCCCGATGCGAATCTGGTACTGAAGTACTTCCAGCAGCGTGACGTGTATGGGGACGATCCGTTCACGAGCGGGGTGACCGAGCCGTCGGAACCGTTCTCACTGGGCTTGCTGGTGCAGAACACCGGGCGCGGTGCCGCGCGGGATTTCCGGATCACGTCGGCCCAACCCAGGATCATCGAGAACGAGAAAGGGCTGCTGATCGACTTCAAGATCATCGGCGCCCAGGTCGGCACGGAGGAGATCACCCCGTCGCTGGCGGTCGATCTTGGCACCATCGAGCCTGGGCACAGCCAGGTGGCGCGGTGGCTGATGACCTCGACGCTGCAGGGCAAGTTCATCGAGTACTCGGCGCGTTTCGAGCATTCGGACGAACTGGGTGGCGAGCGGACTTCGCTCATTGAGAACACCGAGGTCCACGAACTCGTTCACGTGGTCCGCGACGACCGCGCTGGAGCGGATGCGCTGATGGACTTTTTGGTGAACGACCTGCCGGATCCGGACAACCTGCCGGACACGCTCCACTTGAGCGACGGCACGCTGGCGACCGTGAGCAGCGTCACCAACGGGGTGGCGGATGCGGTTGTGACGCCCGTCTCCCGGCAGATCCGCGTGACGGCGGCGCTGCCGGCGGGCTGGGTTTATCTGACGCTGCCCGATCCGGGGCCGGGCTATCAGCTGTTCCGGGTGGTGCGATCGGACGGGAAGGAGATCCGTGTGAAGGACAACGCCTGGACCACGGACCGGACCTTCCCGGCCGCGCAGTCGGGTGCGCGGCGGGAGCATCGGTTGCACCTCTTCGACCACGGCAGCACCGGGTCCTACACGCTGTACTATCGGGCGGACGACGCGGAGCCGCCGTCGGTGCTGGCGATCACGGATCCAGGGGTCGCAACTGAGCCGGTGGCCTCGGTGGACGTCACGATGTCCGAGGTGATCGACCCGGCGACGTTCACCGCGCAGGACGTGACCTTGACCCGCAACGGCGGGGCCAACCTGATCGCGGGCGGGGTGGCTGTCACCCCGGTGTCCGATCTTGTCTATCGCGTGAACGGCCTGTCGGCGCTGACGGAACAAGACGGCAATTATGTGCTGACCGTGAGCGCGGCGGGAATACAGGACCTGGGCGGCAACCCGGGGAACAACAGCCTCGCCGTCGAGTGGGCGAAAGGGACGTTGCGCCCTGTGGCGTCGGCCATCGAGGGGTTAGGCGGCCCGCATTTGAGGCAACCGGTGGACGCGCTCGATGTCGTCTTCTCGAAGCCGCTGGACTTTGGCTCGGTCGATGTCACCGACTTCACGCTGACCCGGGACGGCGGCGGGAATCTGCTGGGGGGCGGGGTCGGTGTGATCGCGCTGGGCCCAGCGAGATTCCGGGTGACGGGGCTTGCGGGCGCGACGGGCGTGGCGGGCCGGTATGTGTTCACGGTGATTGGGAGCGGTGTTCGGGACACTGGCGGCAGCGCGGGCGATGGCTCACTGACGCGGGAATGGACTCTGGCGACGGCGGGTCCGCGGATCCTGGGGCTGCAAGCCGTGCGGCCGGACCCGCGCAATTTCCCGATCCTGGCGATTGAGGTGGCCTTTGCGGAACCGATCAATCCGGCCACGTTCGATTTCCGGGATTTGAGCCTGACTCGCGACGGGGGTGCGAACCTGATGACCGGGGCGGCCCGGGTCGAGAGGCTGACCGACCGCCGATTCCGGATTGGCCATCTGCACGAGTTGACGGTGGCCGACGGCAGCTATCGGCTCGAGGTGTCGCTGTCGGCCATCGAGGACATGGCGGGCAACACGGGCGGGGAGAGTGCGAGCACGGCATGGACGATTGATCGGACGCCTCCGGCGGCGCCGAGCGCGGTTCGGGTCCTGCCGGACGGGGGGATCGCGTCGGACGACGGGTTGGTGAGCGTTCCCGATCTGGTCCTGCGGGGCAGTCTGGCGGAGGCGGGCCTGGTTGTCACGGTGCAGGATGAGCTGAGCGGCGAGTATCTGGGCGAGATTGCGCAGGCGGGGACGGCCTTCGAGCTGCCGCTCACGTTCGCCGGGCACGGGGCGCAGCGCCTGCGGATTCGAGCCACGGACACGGCCAACAACACGTCCGAGGCCAGGGTGTTTGACCTGTTCATCGACCGTGCGCCGCCGGTGGCCCGTCTGGGGTCGGTCCTCCCGAGTCCGCGGACGGATCCTGCGGACCGGATCGAGGTGTTCTTTTCCGAGCCGGTGAATCCGGCCACGTTCGACCGCACGGACCTGGTGCTCCGCCGGGATGGCGGGGCGAACCTGGTAAGCGGCGTCGTGCGGGTGCAGCAGCTCTCGAGTTTGCAGTACGCGGTGTCGGGTCTGGCTGAGCTGACGGCGGCACCGGGCCAGTACGAACTGACGTTGAACGCCGCCACGATCGAGGATCACGCCGGCAACGCCGGATTGGGCACGGCGCGGGCGGTCTGGGAAACCGTCAAGCCGAACACCGCGCCGGTTCTCGCGCCGGTGTCCGATCGAATTGTGACCCCGGGGGGGCTGCTGCTGATCACGAATCGGGTGTCCGATCCCGACGTCCCGCCGCAGGAGCTGACCTTCGCGCTGCTTTCCGGGGCGCCGGCGGGCGCCAGGCTGGATCCGGCGACCGGTGTGTTCTCGTGGGTTCCGAACGCCGGGCAGGCACCGAGCACCCACGTGATTCGGTTGCGGGTGAGCGACAACGGCGTGCCGGTTCTGAGCGACGAGATAGCGTTCACGGTGGTGGTCCGGGAAGCGGCATCGGGCCTGGTGATCACCGGTCAGCCGTCGAGTCAGGAATTGCCCGCCGGAGCTGACGCGGTCCTGGCAGTCACCGTGCAAGGATCGCCCCCGATCCGGTACCAGTGGACCTTCAACGGGGTGGCGATCAACGGCGCCACGAACGGGGTGCTGACCCTCACGAACGTTCAGCCTCCCGATTCCGGGGGGTATCGTGTCCGCGTGTCGTCGCCGGAGGGTTCGACGAACAGCGCGCTGGCGACGCTGTTGGTGGCGTCGAACGAAGGGCCGCCGGAGGAAGTGGCGTATGAGAACATGAGCAATCCGCAGGCCGGCGCGTGGGCGAGCGCGAACGAGTGTGGCGACGAGGTCATGCTGGCGGCGAGCCGGACGGGCTGGCTGCTCACGCGACTCGAACTGCTTGTCCAGGTATCGGAGACGGCGAATGGGAACGAGTTGGCCCAGGTGCGATTGTATGCCAACGACGGGCCGACCCTGCCGGGCTTGCCGGACGCGGCGGCACCGGGGACCCTACTGTACGACAGCGGTTTGACGGTGCCTTTGGCGCCTGGGACGAACACGGTTCGGATCTCTGACCTGGGGATCGTCGTGCATGAGCGTTTGACGTGGACCGTTGCGTTCAGCGGGGTGACGGCTGGCGAGAGCGTGGGCCTGTTGCTGTATGAACCGCCGACGGTCGGCGACAGCCCCGATGATCTCTGGGAGAAGACTGGCGCGGTCTGGTCGCTGTCGCACGTGCCGGGCAAGGTGGCGAATTTCGGCGCGAGACTGACCGGGATCCAGGGGCCCGGGGTGCGGCCGGAGATCATGGTTGAGCCCGTGGCGCAGCAGGTCGGGCCTGGGGACCCGGTGGCTTTCGTCGTGGTGGCGGACGGATGGCCGTCGCCGCAGTACCAATGGCGCCACGCCGGGACGAACCTGGTCGATCGGGTGGGTTTGTTGGGCGCCAAGGGGCCGGTGCTCGTGCTGTCGGGTGTCGACGAGGCGGACGCGGGTGTGTACGACGTGATTGTAAGCAACGCGGCCGGGGCGACATCGAGTGCGCCGGCGATGCTCGAGCTTGTCCGCGAGCCGCGGGTGCGGCTCGAATGGGGCACCAACATCGACCACCAGCCAACCCTCGAGGTCCGGAGTACACTCAGCGGGCCGTTCGTGGTCGAGCGATCCGCCGATCTGACTCACTGGGAGCCCGTGTCGTTGGCGGAGGTGAACGTGGCGCTGAACCTCGACCAGGTTGACCCGCATGGGGGGGAGCTGGCGAAGCGTTTCTTCCGCGCCAGGACGGGATCCGGTGCCGGGTTGACGGTAGCGACCCCGGCGCTGCCTGGCGGGACCGTTGGGGCAGCCTACAACGCAACGCTGGCGGTCACGGGCGGCATTCCGCCTTACACGTGGAGCGTGCTGGCGGGATCGCTGCCGGCCGGGATCACGCTGAGCGCGGCGGGAGTGTTGTCGGGAACGCCGACGGCGCAGGGAACCGGCAGCTTCACGGTGCGTGTGAAGGACTCGCTGAACCTGGCGGCGACGAAGGCGTTGGCGATCAACGTCCAGGCCGGATGGCTGCCGGCGGGCACCATGGTGCGGATCGAACCGGGCACGTTCACGATCGGCAGCCCCATCACGGAACAGGACCGGTATGTCTGGGAAGGGCCGACGACGCAGGTGACCCTCTCGAAGGGGTTCTGGATGGGAGCCTACGAAGTGACCCAGGCCGAGTACCAGGCGGTCACGGGAATGAATCCCAGCGCGCATGTCGGCGGCAACCTGCCGGTGGACTCAGTGAGTTGGGTGCAGGCCGTCGACTATTGTGCGCGGCTGACGGCGGCAGAGCGCGCCGCCGGCCGGTGCCCGACGAGCCACGTCTATCGGCTGCCCACGGAAGCGGAGTGGGAGTATGCCTGTCGCGCCGGGACGACCGACCGCTTCAGTCACGGTCAGGATCCGGGCTACGCGTTGCTTCCGCAGCATGCCTGGTTCCTCTCGAACAGCAGTTCAACGAGCCATGCGGTGGGCGGCCGCCTGCCCAACCCATGGGGCCTTTATGACATGCACGGCAACGTGTGGGAGTGGTGTCTTGATTGGCACTCGACCTCCTATCCCGGCGGCAGCGTGACCGATCCGCAGGGCCCCGCCACCGGTTCCACCCGCCGGATCCGGGGAGGGGATCACACGAGCACGGGTGCGTGGTGCCGGTCCGCGACCCGGAATGATGCCTTTCCGGAGTTCGCGCTCTCGACGGTCGGCTTCCGGGTTGTCCTGGCGCCTGTTCCTTAGGGTGCGGGCTTGCCATTGGCGGATTCCGTTTCACGATGGCCGAGTATGTCGGCTGCAGAAAGCCAAGGACGACGTTGCTCGTTCATGAAACGGAGGCGAGGCTCCACGGACGCGAGAGGCGGGGGTCTGCGGAATCGGGGATGGGCTGGGGGCAATTCTCCGTGCGGTGGCGTTGTGTCCCGGGCGGCTGTTCAGTTGGCGGAAGTCCCTTGGTCAGGCTTACCGGCGGAGGGGGATTTTCTGCTGAGTGTTGATGGAGGCGAGGGGTTGGTGGCCGGGGAGTTGGAACGGTGTCGAGGGGAGGTGGTGTTGTCGAGGGTGGCGCCCGGGTTGTTGTCCTGCCCGGGGTGGAGCCTGGTGAGGGCGTTGTTGGCGGGCGCCAGGGATGAGAGGGCATCGGCGGTCCTCGCGGAAGGGGGGCGCGGGTATCCGTTGGTTTTCGCGCGGCAATTGTTGCCGGGGGCGCACAGGGTCTCGATTCCCTCGATTCGAGCCGGAGCGCAGACGTTGTTTGAGGCGATTGCGGGGGGTTTGGGTGAGGGATGTCCGTGGCTGCTGCACGTGGTGCCGCACTACGGCTCGGGCGATGCGGGCGGGAATCGGTGTCGGTTGATTCGTGCGGCGGCGCTGGACCTGCTGCATCGGCGGCGGCGGGGTGTGGAGCGGATGCTGGGGCCGGACGCGGCGCCGTTTACGGCGAGGCATGCCTTGGTGCAGCTGCTGCTGACGACGCCCGACGCGGGTTTGTTGTCGGTGGCGCCGGCGCCGATGCCGCATGGACTGAGGGCGGCGATGTCGCCGTTTCCGAAGGGCAACGTGCCGGTGGCGCGGGATCTTGGAGCGCCTTGTCGGGCTTTTGCGAAGCTGGTCGAGGCGGAGCGCCGTCTGGGACGGTGCATTCGCCTGGGGGAGACATGTGTGGATCTTGGCGCCTCGCCGGGGAGCTGGACGCGTCTGGCCCTCGAGCGGGGTGCGGCGGTGGTGGCGGTGGATCGGGCGCCGTTGCGAGCGGATCTGATGGGAAAGCCCAGGCTGCGATACGTCGAGGGCGACGCGTTTTCGTACCAGCCGGAGCGGTCCGTGGACTGGCTCTTGTGCGACGTGGTGGCGGCTCCGGAGCGGTCGGTCGAGTTGCTGGTGAGATGGGCGCGGGAGGGACTGATGCGGCAGTTTGTGGTGACGGTCAAGTTCAAGGGCGAGGCGGCTTATGGGCAGTTGGAGGTGTTGAAGGAGGCGCTGTGGGCGCTGACGGAGGAGCTGCACGTGCTACGACTCTGCGCCAACAAGAACGAGGCGTGTGCTTTTGGCGTGGTCCGGCAGGGACCAGACTTGGCCTGTTGACCGCATATTCCACAAGTCAAGGGGCTAGCCGGGCGCGAACGATCTTGACGCCTCGGGGAGCGTCGACGCGGGAGCGGAGGGTGCCATCGGGGCGCCGGTCATGGCGGACCCGGATGTCGCCGCGCGGGGTGGGGTAGGAGCCTTCGGCCCAGAGGAGGGATCCGAGGTGGGGTTGGATTCGGACGGTTCGGCAGCCGGGTTCGAGGGGTTGAATGCCGAGCACATGCTGACTGAGCCAGGCGGTGGGGCCTGAGGCCCAGCCGTGGCAGAGGCTGTGTCGGAACCCCTCGTAGCAATAGGCGCCGCGATCGCCGTGGAGGTCCTGACGGCCGGGAGGGACGAGCTCGTCGATCCGGCCGGCGTCTCGGGTCCAGTCGAGGCTGAAATCCTCCCAGAAGGTGGTGGCCCCGGCGTCGAGCATGCCACCCCAGAACTGGCGGATGAAATCGAGAGCCACATCGAAGTCGCCGGCTTTGGCCAGCGCTTGGAGGACGTAGAAGCCGTAGAATGTGGAGAGGCCGCGGGGGCCGTCGCGCTGCAGGACCTCACGGCTGACCTCGCGGGCGTCGCGGAGTCCGGCGAGGGCGAGGAGTGCGGCAGCTTGTTTGACACCGTTGTCCGGGGGCACGTGGCGCCGCAGGCGGTCGGCGGTCTGCCGACAGAGTGCGGCCGTGGCGGGATCGTCGAGGGTGTCCATGAGACGGCTGCCAGTGTCGAGGGTGAGAGTGAGGAGCGCCTGGAGGCCGGCGTGGACTGCGGCCGGGTTTTCGGAGGAGGGCCAATCGAGGAAGCGGGTGCCGTCGAGGGTCTCGCGGCCCTCGGGACCGGCGAAGGCGACGAATCGGCGGAGGAGGGCCTGGAGGTAGGTCTTTTGGGCCTCGAGGTAGGGGCGGTCGCCGTGGTGGCGCCACCAGTCGTCATGGATAAGGACCCACCACATCGAGTAGGAGCTGATGCCATTCATCCACTCGGAGGGGGGTGTGACATCGCGGATCAGGTCGAGACTGCGCGGGACGACGTCGGTATGGCCGAACACGGCATTGATCGTACTGATTTCGGGGTGGAGATCGCCGAGCCAGACGAGACGATCGCGCTTGATGCCGTCCCAGAGGTACTCCTGCATGTTGAGGTGAACGGTGTAAGCGCCGGTCGCCCAGATGCGGTTGAGGCGTTCGTCGTTGCATCGGAACGAGCCGCGGTAGGGGAGGTTGCGGAGGACGAGGACCGCGCGGACCTGGCTGAGGTGGACCGGGTGTTGGGGATCAAGGGCGTCGAGTCGAACGAAGCGGAAGCCGCTGGGGCCGATCGTTTTCTTGCCGAGCCAGGGCAAGGTGACGGTCTGATCGCGCAGCGCGTGATCATTTTGCGCATTCTGCCGGCCCCCGAGTTCGGCCATGGCTTCGGAGGCGGACTCGCCGAAGCGGACGCGCAGCGACGGGGGCGCTTTATCGCCGGTCATCGGGGTGAAAAGCTCGATGTAGCCCTGGAGCTCGACGCCGAAATCGAGGAGGACTGCTGCTGGGGCATCGGCGGTGGCGGCCAGGACGCAGGGTGGCTTCGGTTCCTTCAGGACGGCTTGGCCGGGTTTGGGTTCGAGGAGGGACTCGGGGTGGCTGACGCCGGCTGGGCTGGTCCAGACCAACCGGACGGGGGGCAGGAAGTGGGACTGGAGCGGTGAAGGCTCGGCACGAGAGGCGATGGCGGTCGGGATTCCAGGAGGCAGGCTGGAATCAGCGGCCATGAGGGGGACTGCGGTTCCAAGGAGGGTTGCCAGGAACCGAACGATCAGGCGGGTGGCGACGAGGTCGAGCATCATGGGAGGGACGAGTTTGCGGCTGAGTCTGATGGATCGTGGCGAGCGGGCGATGAGCACCGGATGGGAGGCGGCCACCGTGCCAAGTTCAAGTGGCGGATGGCGGGGAGGAGGTGTACTCGAGAGGAACGACAAGGACGGGGCAAGGAGCTTTGCGGACGATTCTCTCAGCGACCTTGCCGAAGAGGGCGGCTTGGACGCCGCTGCGTCCATGGCGTCCGATCACGATGAGATCGATGCGGTTGGCGGCAGCAAATTCGAGAATGGTGGTGGCCTCGGGTCCGACGCGGAACTCGACTCGAGCGGCGAGGCCGGAGGGCAGGCGGGCGAGGTACGTGTCCGCCATCTTGCGGTCGAGGGTGCGACGCGCTTCGTCGTCGACGTTCTCGATCTCGTAGATGTAGGACTTCCAGAACTGGGCTTCGACTTCGTGGACGACATGGAGCAGGACGAGCGTGCAACCGGGGCGCCGGATGGCGGCGTCGACAGCGAATTCGAACGCGGCGTCGGCGCTATCCGAGAAATCGGTGCAGAACAGGATCCGCTGACAGCGGCTGGGGGAGAGGAGGGGATCCGTCATGGCGGGCAAGGGCGTGGGTTCGGGAGCGGGTTAGGCGTGGCGCAACGCGCGGGGCAGGCATCACGGGACGAGGCTGGGAAGCCATAGGATCATCTGCGGGAACACGGTAAAAAGGATGGCGGCGACGACGAGCGCCCAGAGGAAGGGGAGGCTGCCGCGGAAGACCCGTTCGAGGGGGACATCGCGGGCCATACCGCTGACAACATAGACGTTGACGCCGACCGGCGGGGTGATGACGCCCATTTGGGTGACAACCACGATCATGACGCCGAACCAGATGAGGTCGTAGCCGAGGGCCTGGATCACGGGATAGAAGATGGGGATCGTCAGGATGTCGAGGGCGAGGGCGTCGAGGAAGCAGCCGCCGAGGAGGTAGAAGAGGAGGATGAGGCCGATGACACCCCACGGGGGCAGGGGGAGGGCGGAGAGCCAGGCGGCGAGGTTGGCGGGCACCTGGGTTACGGCGAGGAACTTGCCGAAGATGATGGCGCCCGCGACGATGGTCATGACCATGCACGAGGTCCGGAGCGTCTCGAACAAGCATTGCACGAGTCTGGCCCAGGTGAGTGCCCGCTTGGCCCAACCGATCAGGATGGCGCTGGCGGCGCCCATGGCCGCGGCCTCGGTGGCAGTATAGAGGCCGGCGAACATCCCGCCCATGACGGCGAGGAAGAGCAGGATGGTCTCCCAGACCCCGCGGAGCGACGCGATCTTCTCGCGGAGCGTGAATGGCGGACCCGGCGGCCCGAGGTGGGGCTTCCGCCGGCAGAGGACGCCGATAATGATGCAGAACAGGAGGGCGATGAAGAGCCCGGGGACGATCCCGGCGACGAACAGCTTGCCGATCGAGAGCTCGCAAAGGATGGCGTAGACGATGAACACGATGCTCGGGGGGATGAGCATGCCGAGTCCGCCGCCGGCGGCGACGCAGCCGGTGGCGAGTTCCATATCGTAGCGGTAGCGCCGCATTTCGGGGAGGGCGACCGAGGCGATGGTGGCGGACGTGGCGGGGCCGGAGCCGCAGATGGCGCCGAACGCGGTGCAGGCGCCGACAGTGGACATGGCGAGGCCGCCTGGCAGGCGGCCGATCCAGTGGTAGGCGGCATGGAAGAGGCCGCGGCTGATCCCGGTGTGGAAGCAGACCTGTCCCATCAGGACGAAGAGAGGGATGGTGGTGAGGCTGTAGCTGGAGAACGTGTCGTAGAGGTCGAAGGTGGCCATCGAGAACGCCGCCTCGGGAGAGCGCATGAAGGCGAAGCCGATGATGCCGACAACGGCCATGACGAAGCCGACCGGCATCGACGCGGCCAGCAGGATGAGAAGCAGGGCGAACCCGAGCAGGGCGCCTTCAGTCGGGTTCATGGCTTGATCAGTTCCCGTCCCGGGTGGAGGAGGTGATACAGGGTGATGAGGACGACGAGGCCGCAGGATGCGGCGACGATGTACGGCACCCAGAACACGGGCAGCTGGAGGGTCATACTGACCTCACCCTTGGTTTTGAGGGTGGTTCCGTAGACGACGCATCCCCAGGCGAGGAGAACGAAGAGCAGCATGGTCAGGAGTCGCATGATCGTGTCCACGACCACGCGTCCGCGCCGGCTGAGTTTATGGAAGAAGTACTCGATGGCGACGTGGCCTTTGACGGCGGTGGTGTAAGGGAGCGCCGCGGCGATGGTGATGGCGGTGGCGATGCGGACGAGGTCATAAGCCCCCGGCAGGGCGAGGCGGAACACGCGCAGGACGACGTCCGCGGTGGTCACGGCGACCATGAAGAGCAGGCTGACGCAGGCGACCCCTGCGAGCAGCCGTGCGAGGCGCTCGAGGCAACTGCCGAAGCCGTCGAGGGCCGAAGCGGCTTGGCCGGCCGTCTTCGGAGCGGCATCGGAACTCATCGAGCAGTCGCGGCTCTTGCGAGTTCAGCCTGGATGTCGCTCAGGAAGGTGTCGCCGGGGAGGTTCTTGGCTTTCGCTTGGGTGACGTACTCGTCGAGGACGGGTTTGACGGCGGCCTTCCAGCGTTGCTGTTCAGCCTCGGAGAGGGGGATGAACTCGCGTTTGAGCTCGGTGACAAAGGCGCGGCCGGCGCGGTCCGCTTCATCCCAGGCAACGCCGTGCTTGGGTATCCACTCGCGGCTGACCTCGGTAAACAGGGTCTGGAGGTCCTTGGGGAGCGCGGCCCACTTCTCCTTGTTCATGACGACGAACATGGCGGTGGTGTAGCCGACGCCCGAGGCGTCGATGACATACTGGATGGTCTCGCCCTGCTTCCAGCCTTTGAGGGTTTCGATGGGGCAGAGGGTGGCCTCGACCACGCCCTTCTGGAGGGCTTCATAGGTTTCCGGTTGCGGCATGCCGACAGCGGTGGCGCCCAAGGCGCGGACGATCTTCTCCGAGAGGCCCGTGGCACGGACTTTGAGCCCCTTCAGATCCTCGAGGGACTTCACGGGTTTCTTCGAGGCGAGGATGCCGGGTCCGTGGGCATGCACGTAGAGGAGGTGGACATCGTCGAGTTCCTTGGGTTGGTGCTTGGCGATTACGGCGTTGGCGACGCGGGTGGCGGTGGCGCCGTCCTGGTAGCCGAGCGGGAGGTCGAGTCCCTCCAGCAGGGTGAACCGGCCGCGCGTGTAAGCGAAGCAGCTCATGCCGAGGTCGGAGACGCCCTTGGCGACGCCTTCGTAGCATTGGTCGGCCTTGGTGAGCGATCCCGCCGGGTAGACCGTGATCTTGACCCGTCCGTTGCTGCGCTTCTCGATCTCCTGAGCCCAGTTGGTCGCCGTGATGCACTGGATGTGCGTGGGCGGGAAGAAGATGCTGTAGGTGAAGTTGAAGGTCTGCCCTGGGGCCGTCGGGGCGGCGGCTTCCGACGGGGACTTGGGTTTGCAGCCGACGGCACCGGCCGCAACCGCGGCTGCAGCCAGGACAGCGATCAGGGATTTCATCGGGCGCCTGTTTTCCATAGGACTTCTCTGGGTTGGAGTTGCAGTTCGCGAGGCGCCCACGGGTGTCGCAATCGCTCTTGGACCGCGGGGGTGCCGGGTTTCTTTCTATGATAAATCGAAACGGAACGCAATAGCCGGATGAGGGCCTGCCGGAGATGTGAGCGAGGACTTGGTGTCGGTTCGGTAGCGCCACGCGGAACATGGTTCCCGGGAGGACCTGGGTGACGGTCCCTGTCAGTTCAATCGGTTCTTCCTTCAGCGCGATGGGCCTATCGGGCCATAAGATCCCGGCGAGGCGCGCCTCAGACCGATGAGACATGCAGTCCAAAGGAACCGTGGGGAGGGCAGCGGAGCCCGGTTTCCGGGGACCGGCTGCGGCCGAACCATTGTCAGTGGCCGGGAGGATGGCGACTCCGGCAATCGAGATCAAGCCTCTTGTGGTCTGGATTCCAGGCCGGGATCAGGGTTCAATGGGCCATGGACTGGCTGATCGAGTTGCTCTCGCCGGGCGGCAAGTTCCTGGGGATCGAGTGGCATTTCTGGAAGGTGGTGGGATGGCTCGGGAACGCGACGTTTTTCTCGCGGTTTCTGGTGCAATGGTATGCCACGGAGCGCCACAAGCGGGTGGTCATTCCTCCCGCGTTTTGGTGGCTGAGCCTGACCGGCTCCTTTCTGTTGCTGTCGTACGCCTTGTTCTACCAGCGCGATTCGGTGTTCATCTTCGCCTACGCGTTCACCTGGATCCCGTATGTGCGGAACCTGGTGATCCACCATCGGACCGCGGGTGTCGGGGAGCGGTGTGGGCGGTGTGGACAGCCGCCGCCGCCCGGGGCGAAGTTCTGTCCCGAGTGCGGATGCGCGCTGTGAGGCGGGGCTAACGGCCGGCGGGCTTGGGCGCGGTCGGGGCGGGCGCGTTGGTCGACGCGCGCGGGCGGTTGGTCACAACGGGATAACGGGCCATGACCGGCGCGAATTCGGGGGTTCGCTCTGCGAACTGATGAAGCTCAGTCGAGAGTCGCTGGATCAGAGGAACGCTGTTGGTCTCGTAGTCGCCGACGACCTCGAGCATCTTGACGGCGGTGACCTGCAATTCGTAGGCCTGGATGCGGAGGTTGCGGACTTGGAGCAGGAAGAAGACGTTAAGAACAGCGAGGGCGAGGATTAGGGCAACCAGAGCGATCTGGAACATGGCGCGAAGCGAGCGCACGGAGGAGGCCAGACTCGCGAGGGACTCGACGGCCGGCGGGGGATCGCGCCGGGGAAGAGGCGCTCCGGTGGGCGGGTTCGATGGGTCGGAGTCGATGGGCTCGGCCCAGGATGCCGGGCCAGGTCCCGCGTTCGAGGGGTTGCTGCCCGGGGTCTTGTTGGGGTCAGGGGTTGTCATGGCTAGCGGGGGTTGGGTCGGGTCTGGGCCGGCGAGGTGCTGCGAGGTTTAAGGCCAAGCTGCTCGAGCAAGGGGCCGTGGCGGAGGAGAAGCGCCGCCATGGCCGGACTGCGCTTGCTGTACTCGACGGCGTCCGACGCCATGGCTTGAGCGATCGTGCGGTTGCGGGAGACGAGGACGGTTTGCGCCTGGAGGCGCTGAGCCTGGATCTGGATGCGCTGGGCCACGCTCAGGGTGCGGACGTACCGGTAACAGAGTGCAACGCTCGCGAGCGCGCTCAGCAGCAACACGCCCACCAGCAACCCGGTGAGGGAAATTCTCTTGATCATGTCGCTGCGACTCTAGCGGTTCGTCACCCGGAGTCCAATCCAAAACAGTGTCCCTGACCCCGGTCCCCGGTGAAACGAGCAGGCCGCTGCGGGTGGCGCAGCGGCCTGTCAGAGGGGGAAAAGCGGGTCGCTATCTACTTGCGGCGCGCGATGCCCATCAGGGCGAGGCAGCCCAGGCCAAGGAGGGCCAGAGTCGACGGTTCGGGGACGATGGCGACGGTGACGTCGTCGTAGTAGCCGACGCCATTGGCGCTGCTCAGGCCGGATCCGACCGTGACACGGTCGAAGGTGATGGCGCCGGCCGAGGCGGCGTAGTTCACGTCCGCCATGCCAAGAATGCCGTCGACGTAAAAGTCCACGGTGGTATCGCCGAACACGGCCATGATTTCATGCCAGCCGGTGCTGCGGGTGGGCACGCCTTCGGTATTGAGAATGAACCAGTTGGGTCCCGGGCTGAACGCGACGCGGCAGGCGTAATAGGTGTTGAGGTCGGCGATGGTCACGGACGTTCCGGTGAACAGGTTCTTGGTCGCCGTTGTGTCGTTGTAGGCGCCCACCGCGACGAGTTGTGCGAGCGACGGAGCGTTGTCGCGGATGGTGGCGAACTGGCGCAGGTTGGCCTCCTGGGTCGAGTCGTAGAACCGGAACGACCAGACGAGGGGCTGTGCGTCGGAGCCGGAGACGGGGGTGATGTCATGGCCGCTTGCCTTAGCCGTGAGGTCCTGCTTGATGGACTGGGAGGGACTGAACGCCTGCTCAGTCGACAGAATGGCGCCGCCGCCGGTCAACCCGACACCCCACATAGCGTTGAAGGCGGCCTGGTCGATGTAGCCGTCGAAGTTGTCAGAAAAGATCGTCTGAGCGTTGGCGGCGCTGGCCAGCGCGAGAACTGCAACGTACACGAGCATTTTCTTCATTTCTTATGCCTCCTGATGGTGATCTGACCTGCCATGCGCGAATTTTGCGGGGTGCCCCCGCTTTAATGCATAATTCTTGTCGCGGCTCACCTTCCGAGTCAAGCGCGAAGATTGACAGCGCGAAGATTGACGCGGGAGTTATTCGTGGGGTATGCGGGGGTGATGCAGTCAGCAGGAAGCGACGAATCGGAGCATGGTGCTGTGAGCCGCCGGATGCCATCAGCGCTGTGGTTTCCGCGGGTGCGGCATCTGGCGGTTGCGGGCGTCGGGTTGGTGGTTCTCTCGAGGACGGCGTTGGCGCAGTCTCCGGCCGATCACTTCTATGATCCGGTGGTTGTGCAAACGATCCGTCTCGAGGTGTCGGCGGAGGACGTGGACCGGTTGCAGCGGGCGTTGCCGCGGCGGATCTACGTTCCCGGCACGTTTCGTTGGAACGATCAGTCGGTCTACCCGGTGGGGATCCGGTACAAGGGGAACAGTTCGTCGGCGCCGGAATCGCCCCACAAGCGGTCGTTCCTGATCGCGTTCTCCGAGTACAAGCGGGGCCAGCGGTTCCTGGGCCTGCGGCATGTGGCGCTGGACAACGGGATCCAGTTCGGGAGTCTGTTCAGTGAACCGCTGATCACCGAGGCGCTGCGGGGGCTGGGGGTACGGGCGTCGCGATGCAATTACGCCCGGGTGTTCCTGAACGGGAAACCGGCCGGCGTGTACGTGAACGTCGAACGGATCGACCGTTCGTTTCTCGAGACCCACTTCCCAGCGGCCGACGGCCCCCTGTTCAAGGTGGACGAAGGCGGTCCGGGAGCGAATCTGCAGTATCTCGGGGGCGATGCTGCGCTTTATCAGAAGGCCTTTGAACTGCACTCGGGACGGGAGATCGAGGGCTTCGCAGCCCTGATCGAGTTCATCCGCGCCGTTGACAATCCGGTGGGGACCGGGGCCGCTCTCGAGCGGTGTCTGGATGTCGAGGCATTCCTCAAGACAACGGCGGTGCTGTTGTTTGCGGGTGCGTTCGATCAATACACGGGGTGGGGGGCGCACAACTACTATCTCTATCAGAACCCTGCGGACCGGCGGTGGACGTACATTCCCTGGGACCTGGACGTCGGGTTTGCCGACAACGCGTTCGGTCGGGTGCCGGTGCTGGAAGGATGGCAGGCGGCATGGCCGGCCCCGGTTCCGGATCGACCTTTGATGGAGCGGGTGTTGGCCGATCCGATCTTGCTGGGCAAGTACCGGGAGTTGGCGCGGGGCATCCTCGAGACGTGGTTCCGGCCCGACGTGTTGATCCCTAAACTGCGGGCGTTGTCCGAGCAAATCCGACCAGCGATCGAGGAGGATCCGTACCCGTTGCGTCGGGCGACTGTACCGTCGGATCGGGGGATGGAAGACATTCGGGTGTCGATGGAGGAGTTCATCCGGAAGCGGTACACGCTGGCCCGGGCTCAGTTGGAGGCGCCCGGTGAGCGGCCTGCGGCGCGGCCGATGACGTCGGGCGGGGGGCAGGAAGCGCCAAGGCCCGGGCCGCCTTCGGCGGATTCGCCCAGCGGTTTGAGGGCGGTAAGGGTCAGCGCTGCCGGGGTCGAGTTGCAGTGGGTGGATCGAGCGCACGGAGAGATGGCGCATATCGTGCAGCGGTGCACGGGGGCGGATTGCGCGAACTTCGAGAACGCGATCGGCCAGGGAGGGGAGGATGCGACCGGCGCGACGGACCGGAACGTGCAGCCGGGCACGACCTACCGCTACCGGGTGTACGCGGTGTTGGCGACGTCCTCGGGGCCGCGGGGGACCGGGGTGTCGAATGTCATCACGGTGACGGTGCCTGCGGAAGCTGGAGGCTCGAAATGACGTGTTCCTGGACATTGCGGGGTCGGTTATTGCGCTGGGGTTTGCTGGTGTTGGCGGCGGGTTGCATCAGCGCCCTGGGCGGGCAACCCTCGCTGCCCGAGCCCAAGATGACGTTCCTTGACAACGGCGAGGTCCGGATCGGCATGGACCTGGCCTTGGGCGGGGCTGTCACCCACCTTTCGTGCAAGGAACATCCGGGCAATCTGATCAACAGCGCGGATCTGGGCCGGCAGATCCAGATGTCCCATTACTCGGGTCCCTGGCCCTTCGTGGCGGGCGGGAAGAAGCCGCATCCGGCGTGGGCTGGGTTGGGGTGGAATCCGATCCAGACGGGCGACTGTTACATGAATCCGTCGAAGGTGGTGGAGCACTCGAACGATGGGCGGGAGATCCATATTCAGTGCATTCCGATGCAATGGCCGCTGAACAACGTGCCGGGGGATTGCCTCTTCGAGACGTGGACGACGCTCGAGGGACCCGTTGTTCATATGCGGTATCGGTGCACCAGCCGGCGCGTGGACACGACGCTTTATCGTCCCTGTCCGCAGGAACTGCCGGCGGTCTACACGATCTCGAAGCTCTGGCGGTTGATGTCCTACACGGGGGAGAGGCCCTTCACGGGCGAGGCCCTGACGCATGTGACCAACGACTGGCGGAAGCCGTGGCCCTGGACGCGGTTCGTGGCGACCGAGCGCTGGGCCGCGCTGGTCAATGACGCGGACTGGGGGTTGGGGGTTTTCAAAGACGACGGCGGCGAATTCCACGGGGGCATTCACGGGGACGGACGTTCCGAGGATCCGAAACACGGCTCGACAGCCTACGTCGCCCCGATCCACGTCGAGAACTTCGATCACAACATCGTTTATGACCATCGAACCGAGTTCATGGTTGGCCGGTTGGAGGCGATCCGCCGGCACTTCAACAACGTCGCCACGCGGACGCCGCCGGTCTGGCGTTTCCAGAGGGACCGGCAGCATTGGGTCGTGCGTGACGCGGCGGACCAGGGGTTCCCGTGGCGGGGTGAGTGGCGGATCCGGCTGGGTGCGCGCAAGGCGCGATTGGAGAGCCCCACCCACCCCTGGCGGGCCGAGGGCGCACCGGTGATGAGTCTCGAGATTGCGGTCACCGGGCAGGTAACGGCCGCACGCGTGTTCTGGAAGCGCCTGGGTGAGGCCGGCTTTGACTCGCGCAGGAGCCTCCTGGTGGAGCTGAGACCGGATGGCGTGTATCGCACCTGCCGGCTTGATCTTGCTGCGTCGCCTGAGTACCGCGGCCTGGTGATCGGGCTGGCCATTGAACCGGCGAGTGACTCCGGACCCGGTGATGAGATCGCGATCCGGTCGATCCGGATGTCGCGTGACTGAGATTCGACAACTTCGGGACGGTGCCGGAGCCGTAGCGCGCGGGCATGGCCGCCGTCGGACTGGGCGTGTGGTGCCTGTGCCGGACGCGGCGTAGGCGACGCTGAGGTCGACCCGATCGGGGTCGAAGGCCCGACGGCCTTCATGATGCTCTATTGTAGCTGTATTGACAGCACGGTTCTTTCATCCTACCATCACAGTATGCGCACGACCGTGACCTTGGAACCCGACGTCAGCCGCCGGTTGCGGGAACTGAGCCGGAGCCGGAAGCTGAGCTTCAAGGAGGCCCTCAACGCGGCCTTGCGACACGGCCTCGAACACATGCTGGCCCGGCCGAAAGCCAAGCCGTTTCATACCACGCCCGAGGACATGGGCGTCCTGGCCCATCTGAACTACGACAACATCGGCGACTTGCTCGAACTGACCGAGAACACCCCGCGGAAATGATCCTCATCGACGCCAATCTGCTGCTCTACGCCGTCAACGCGGCGGCCCCGCAGCACAACGCGGCTCGCCGGTGGCTGGATGGGACCCTTTCCGGCACGGAGGAAGTCGGCTTTGCCTGGCCTGTGATCCTGGCCTTCTTGCGGATCGCAACCCACCCCGGCCTATTCCCTCGGCCGCTCTCGGCGAAGACGGCCACCGCCAAATTGGACGCCTGGCTGGCGCAACCCGTCGCCCGGGTTCTCGACCCCAGCACCGAGCATTGGTCGCGGCTGGCCGCGCTGCTGCGGCAAACCCAATGCACCGGCAATCTGATCCAGGACGCCCATCTGGCGGCATTGGCCATCGAGTGCGGCGCCACGCTTTGCTCCACCGACGCGGATTTTTCCCGGTTTCCCGCTTTGAAGTGGCTCAACCCACTCGCGGACCAGGGCGATGCCGCTTGAGAGAGCCATTCGGGTCGCCTTCCGGATCCACGGCGTCCGCCGCCAGGCTCTGCTTAGCGTCGGCGTAATCGACTCCGGCGCGCGCAATGGCCTTGTGGATGGGATCAGCAAGCCAATGCGGACTGCCTCCCACGACGATGATCAGCTTGGCCGTGTCCGAGCCGGTGGCGTCGGCGACGCTGACGGTCCAGGTATTGGTGCTGGTGGCGGTCGCGGGCGGGGGTTCCGGACAGGTCGCCGTTGGGAGCAACGACCAGCCAAGCCGGGCCAAGCCCGCGCGCGAAGGTCAGCGGGTTACCATCCGGGTCCGTGGCCGTTCCCACCAGCGTTCCGACATAGGCCGTATTGGGCAGTGCCTTCGGCCGGAGGACCGGGTCGCTGGTGAATGCGGGCGCTTGGCCGGGGGCGGGCGCCCCGTCCCAGGCGACGGAGAAGGCGACGAGCGGCGCGATGCCGGCGCCGGCGGCATCGACGAGGAGGTCGCTGCGGGGGACGCCCAAGGTGTCGAGGCCCGCCTCGAGGGTCGCCGGGCGCGCCGGACCCGCTGAGGGTCACGCCGTCCGCCTCGTGGGGATTGAGCACGCCGTTCCAGTCCTCGGCGTCGAGACGACAATCGATGCGGCGAGGGCGCGGGCCGTCGTGAATGCGACGGCTGCTGCCAGCAGCAGGGCTTTGGGATTCGGGTTCCTTGGCATGGGGTTCACGGTTCGGGTTGAGACGGCGCGTGGGTCGGGCCGCCGTTGGTTTGCGTTGACGTTCCCCTCGGGCTGGCCGCCTGAGGCGGCTCGGTGACGAGGCTCGTTCCCATATGCGGCTATCGTCACACGCATCCGCCGCCCCTCACCATGTCAGAAACGCCAAAAGCCATGCGAACTGTGACGCTTTCGAGCCAATCCTAGCGAGGCGCCGGCCTCAGGCCTAACGAAGTCCGCGATCCCATGAAGCCTTCCTGCCTCTTCGGACCCTTTCTTCCGCGCCTCGCTAGAGAAGCTCTCCGACCCGCGCAGGCGCCGTTGGCCCGAAGCAGCATCGCGGCTCCGCTGGAAATGACAAAGATACTGTCATTATTCGTATGGCTGCCGGCGCGGCGCTCGGGCATGCTCGCGCCATCATGATGAAACGCGGTTGGAACCTCGTCCTGTTGGCATGCTGGCTCGGATCTGCGACGGCGCACGGGGGCGATCCCCGGCCGGTGGCGGTGACCAACTCGGTGGGCATCGAGTTGGTGGCGATCCCTGCCGGGTCGTTCGTGATGGGAAGCGACCGCGGCGGCGACTGGGACGAGAGCCCGGCTCACACCGTCGCCTTCGCGCGGTCATGGCTGATGTCCGCGAGCGAGATCACTCTGGCGCAGTATCGCCAGTTCGCCCCGGGCCACGAGCTTCAGATCGACGGCAAGGCCACCGGCGTGAGCTGGCACGAAGCGGCGGCCTTCTGTCGCTGGCTCTCCGAGAAGGAAGGGAGGCATTACCGGTTGCCCACCGAAGCGGAATGGGAGTACGCCGCCCGAGCGGGAACAACCACGAAGTACTGGTCCGGCGACCAGGCCCCGGCGGCCGAGGCGCCGAATCCCTGGGGCCTGCGCGGGCTCTGTGATGGCGTGCTGGAATGGTGCCACGACTGGCACGGCCCTTACAGCCCCCAGGCGCAAACCGATCCGGTGGGTCCGGCGGAGGGCCTGACTCGCGTGGTGCGGGGCGGCAAGCCCGACAGCAACGATCGGCTGGGTGGCGAGCGAGGCCGTCAGCCCCAGGATTACCTGGCTTCTGCCAACCGCGCGGGATTGCCGCCCGCGTTCGGCGCTTCGAGCACGGCACCGCGGGAAGCACGCACCTCGACCGTGCCCGACCGCGATCTTCCGGGATTGGTCGGCGTCTTCTATGGCAATTCGGACTTCCGTCGCCCGCTGGAAGTCATTCCTCTCACACGGGCTCGGAATCGCTGGGGCAACGAACGCGGCAGCGATTGGTCCGCGCGCTGGCACGGCTTCCTCGAAGGGCCGACCACCGGCGAGGTGACGTTGGAGGTCACCGCGCGCGATGGCGTCCGATGCACCGTCGGCGAAAAGGTGGTGATCGACGCTCTGGGCACGCCCGGTGAGCACACGGGAACCCTCGCTCTCGAGAAGGGGCGCCGGGTGCCGGTGACAATCGAGTTCGCTTCTCAATCGGGAAACGCAGAACTGAATCTGGCCTGGCGCTGGGGCGACGCGCCGTTCGCACCGATCCCCGAGACGGCGTGGTCCCACCGCGAATCGCAGCGCAGCGAAGCGGAGGGCCTCCTGGTTCGGGAAGGCGGCCTCGCCACACCGGGCGCCCACGCGATTGGCTTCCGCATCGTGCAGGCGCCTTGGCCAGCGAATGCGCCGCAGCCGGCCTGTGTTCCGTTCATTCGTCAGTGCGTGAAGCCGCCTTCCGAAGTCGTGAAGCAGGGCCCCGACCCGAGTCGGGCGCACTTTCGCAAGCGCTTCCTCCTTCCCATCCCTCCGGACAACAGTCCGGACGCGGACATCGCGGCCGTGGGGCTCCATCCGTCGTTCCGCGAGCACAACCACAGTCCCGCCCTGGAAGTCTGTCCTAATGGAGACTTGCTGCTCGTCGTCTATACCTCCTACAGCGAATACGAACCGGGCGTCAGCCTCATGGGGGCGCGGCTCCGATATGGAGCGGACCTGTGGGACATGCCCGAGCCGATGTTCGACATTCCCGATGGGAACGACCACGCGCCGCTGCTGTGGACGGACTGGAGCGGGAGCGGGAAGCTGTTTTTATTCTGGGGATCGCCCGGCATCGAGCGGGGCGGATTCCCGTTCCAATGGACGACTTCAGCCGACAGCGGCGCCACGTGGGAGCCGATTCGCTATCCGACGTTCTTCGGTGCCATCGGCGCCCATTCGCGCCAGCCGATCAACACCGCCTTGCGCGGATCCGACGGCGCCCTCTATGTCGCCAGCGATGCTGCGGGTGCGTCGTCGGTCCTTTGGACCAGCACCGATGACGGCGCGTCCTGGGCGGATCCGGGCGGGCGCAGCGCCGGTCGGCACACGACGTACTGCTGGCGCGGGGATGGCGCCATCCTGGGGTTTGGCGGGAAGAACTCGAACTTCGAGGGCTTCATGCCATTAGCGATCTCGCGAGACGGCGGGCGGAGCTACGAGAAGGCGAGGACGCCCTTTCCACCCCAAACCAACAATCAGCGCCCGAGCGTGCTGCGGTTGGCCAGTGGTCGTCTGTTCTTCGCCGCCGACTTCCAGGATCTGCAGGGGCGAGCGCCCGCCGAGGTCAAAGAGCGGGGCAGCTTCGTGGCGTTGTCCGAGGACGAGGGGAAAAGCTGGCGATTCAAGAAAGTGCCCGGCGCGTTGCCGCACGAGAATCCGAAGAACCTCGGCGGCGCCACGACGTTGGGTTACAGCGCGGCGCGCCAGGCCCCCAACGGGATGATCCACCTCATCACCACCATGAACAACCCCTGCCTCCACTTCGAGTTCAACGAGGCGTGGATCCTGTCGGCCAGCGACCCCGATCCGGGCGCAAGTGACGAGGATCGGATGCGTTCCCGCGCGACGCGGGTCGCCTCCGTTTCGCCTGCCTCTGTGAAGTTCCCGGATGGGGCGGTGCGAGCGTCGTGGAGCGGCGGGGTGGGGGATGACGGCCGGTACCTGCTCGACGGCGGGGAGCACTGGTTCTATCCCAACGGCGCCAAACACTATGAAGTGACGTATCGACTCGGTCGCAAGTCCGGCACCGAAACGCTTTGGCGGGCCGACGGCACGCTCGCCTGGCAATGGGAACACCGGCCCGACGGCGTGAGCGTCTGGACGCAATTCTGGGAGAATGGCGCCAGAAAGTCCGTGTCGACGTGGCAGAACCACCAGGCGCATGGCGCAGCTCGGTGCTGGGATCGGACCGGTAAAGAGATCAGTGCCGTACAGTTCGAGCACGGCAAGCGTCGGTAAACGGCGTGATGAGCGGCTGCGGCTGTCCGTTCTTCAGGCGCCGGCGGATACTCTTAAGGCGCGTCACGGGACGCCTGCCCTCTTGCGGATCTCTTCCCCGGGCAAGGCTTCGCGCGCCAACAAGATCTCGGCCAAAGCGCCCTGAAAGACCTCCGGGCCGCTGTAGTTGGGGTTACAACCGATGCCCACATGGGTCGGCCCCGGCTGGTAACTCGGCGGCACCGAGGCCCGGCCGACCGGCTTGCCGTCGACGTACATCGTCAGTTCCGTGTGCTTCTTGACCACGGCCACGTGATACCACTTGCCGTTCTCGATGCGTCCGCCGGACAACCGGCATCCGCCGCCCGGTTGCTCGATGGCTACCACCAGTTCCATGTCCTGAATCGAGACTCGCAGCGGATCGTTGACCGGCGCGCACCAGGCGGAGACGATCTGGTGCCAGCGGCGGCCATCCACCGCCAAACCTTGCGGGCAGAACCAAGCCGCGAAGGTGTACGTCCGCAAGGGGAATTGCGGTGCGTCGTAGACAAGCTTTGTGGACTTGCCGTTGAAGGCCAGCGCGCCGGCCGCCGCCCCGTGGCGACCGGCCGTTGGGGCCAGATCGATGCTGGTCAGCAGCCGCCCCTCCTGCGGCTCCGGCGCGCCCGCCAACGCCGCTCGGACCACGACGCCATGCAGACTGGTCGGAACGCTGGCGTCCAGGGCAAACGACAGCGGGCTGTTGACTGCGGTAGCCCGGCGGTCGCCGTGCCGCGATTCGACCTGCCAAAAGTACTTCCCGCCCGAATCCGACGGCGCCGTCCAACGGAATTCCGGTTCTTGCAGTTGGCTCTTGTCAAGCAGCACCTTGGTGAACTTCGCGTCGGTTGCGATCCGCAGATCGTAGACCGAGCCGGGCTCGGCCGGGTCCCAGGCCAGGAAGACTTCCTCGACCGGCAACACGGCGTTGGCCTCGGGCTGTTTCAGATGGAACGGCGCCAGCGGTGCGTTGCGCACGGGCAGCCACGAGCGGTACAAGGTGCCGTAAGCGCCGGCGGAGCCGAAATCGCACAGCACCACGCGCTGCCCGTCGGCCACCGGCGTCCGGACGGCCACGATGGGGCCGAACCGCAGGTCTTTCAGCAGTGGATCGTCGGCCGCCAGCAGCGTCAGGGACAGCGCGGCCAGATCCAACTCCGGCAGGTCGGCCGGGTCCATGACGTTGTACTTCTGGTCGAACGTCAGCAGGATCGGGCCGCGGAGCAGCGACGTGTGGAAGCGAACGTGTTGGTCGCCGCGCAAGGCCCGCAACCGGAAGTCGAGTTCCAGGGCGATCCGGTCGCCCGGGTTCCAGGTGCGGTCGAGCGTCAGATAGCTGCCGGCGTTCACAGCCCCGGCCGGGACGCCGTTCACCGCGACCTTGGTCTCCCCGGACCACTCCGGGATTCGGACCCGCAGCGGCAGGGCCGCCGCATGCGGTGGGCGCACCTCGATGTTCACGGTTCCGTTTCGCGGATAGTCGGTCGTCTGGATGAACGTCCAGGTCGAGCCGCCCGCCAGCGTGACGTCGGTCTTGCCCGGTCCGTAGTAATTGAGGTAGAGGCCGTCCTTGCCATCGAGCACCGCCCACTGGCCGATCAGGCCCAGGCCGTTGGGGCCGTTGACGCTGCAGCAGTTCAGTTCGGGCGTGCCGGGCCGCGCCTGGAAGACGATGCTCTGGGCTGAGGCCAACCGCTTGCCGTCCATGGGGGTATCGTAGGTGCACCACCGGCCGCTGGGATGTTCGTGTCCCAGGGCCGCATTCCAGGTCGCATGCTCCAACGCGTCGGCGATCCGGCTGTCGCCGGTCAACCGCAGCGCCTCGACCGACAATGCCATCCACGCCACGGTGCAGCAGGTTTCGATCGCCCCGGGCTGGAACGGGTTGCCAACGGCTTGTTCGTGCGTGCTGAAGCTGCCCGAGTTGTGCACATCGGTGCGGTAGATGCTGCGCCACCAATGGACCAGCGCCTGCCGATAGCTGTCGTCGCCCGAGATACGGAACAGCTCGGCCAGGCCGATCATCGGGTGCAGGCTTTCCCAGCGCGGTTTGGGGGTCTGGTAGAATTCCAGGCCGCGCGACGCCATCCGGTGGTAGTCGCCCGCGGGCGGCTTTTGCCAGTCCTGTTCAATCTCGCGCGCCAGCCGCAGGTAGGTGTCCTTCTTGGTCTGGCGATAGAGCAGGCCGAGGGCATGAATCACCGCCATGTTCATCTCGTGCGAGCCGGCGTCATGCACGCGCTTGCCGGTGTCGAGGAAGGTCGCGCACATCAGGTCTGCTGCGCGGCACGCAGCCTGCAACGCGTCGGTATCCCCCGTGTCCTGATGCCACAGGACCATGGCCAGCATGCAGTGGTAGTGTCCCCATAGATCCCAGCGGTCGAGCAGGCGTTTGTCCGGGAACGGGCCAAGGTAGCCGTCAGCGGCCTGCGTCCGGATCAGGTCCCGCATCACCCGCGCGGTCACCCCGCGGAGTCCCTTGTCGTCCGACAGTCGGCAGAACAGGACGCAGGACGTCAGGTACTTGCCCACGAACTCGCCCGCCCACGGGACAGGATCTTCGTAGGGTGGTTTCCGATCGCGCAGGCGCATCATTTCGAGCATGCCCGGGTTCGCATCCGGAGCCGGGATCAGCCAGTTGCGGATGATGCCGTCTAACCGCTTGCCCATCGCGCCTTCCAGGGTCATATGAAGTCGCGGGACCGCCAGATCGAGCGCAGGCTGCGCGGCGAAGGCGGGTGGCGCAACCCCGGCGGCAAGAAGGAATGTGGCGGCCATCGCTATGCCGCAATGCTGGGCTGTTGTCATCGGATGCCCATGGTCTCAACCGGGGGTGATCGTTTTCGCCGACGCATCATAGCGCTGCCGTTGTCCGGTCCGGAGCGCCTCAGCCGCCATGATGGTGGCCACCGCGTGCTGATGCCCGTATCCGGTCATTGGCGGCAGGAGCGCCCCGCAGGATCTGCGGCATGCTCAGGCCGGCGGTGACCGCGACAGCGGCCGTCTTGAGACCATCCCCGCGGGGGGTGAGTGCGGAAGGCAACGGTGTGGTCTTCATGCCCGGAGCATGCGTCCTTTGGCGACAGGATCAATGCGTTTTCCGTTGTTGCCGTGCGGCGCCGCGCAGCAAGCGGCACCGCTTTCGAGTGTCCATTGTGAGGACCCCGCCCTGGCAAAAATGGCTTGCGACCCCGCGCGATGAGAGTCGCATCGCGACAACGGGCGCGAGAACTCGATTGCACCGTAGCAATCAAGTCAAATGGGGAATCCACGATGAAAACTGCGCGCCCAGTTATGAGGACGATCACGCCCATGAAACGAGATTCTTCCTGCCTCCTTTCGCGGATCCGGTGGTACCACCCTTTACGGAGGCACGCTGAGTGTTTTTGCACAGACCCTTAATGCGTCCTGCGCACCGCCTTTGAGAACGTACAGCCGACCGCGCACGGTAACACTCTGGCCCGGCTCAATTCGGCCAAACCAGGGGAAGAGGTGAAAATAGGCCCAGGAATAGCTCCACATGTAGCCCGCCTGGTTGAAGGGCATCGCCGAAACGCGGCAGGCAACAACGGGAATCGGCTGCCCGTTCACGGCCACCTCGTAATGTTCGCTCCATGTCTCCGACCACGCCGGACTTGCGATGCATCGCGCCAGGAGAAGCCAGGCGGGCGCAAGCCGTCGTTGCAAGCGGGTGCTTCGAGTGCGTTCAGGGGGCGTCTTCATAGGCGACACGTTTTCAGCAGGATCAGGGGACCGAGGGTCATGGTTGAAGCCCTTTCGCAGGCGGTCCCCACACCAACGTCACATCCTTAAACACGTCATCAGTGCGGGCATATTCGCCATCGAGCACCACGGGAACGTCGCACGTTCTCAACTCACCACTTTTGCACACCGCGGAGCCGGAGTCGGCAGAAGAAGCACGAATGCAGGCTGACACGCAAAACCGTGCCCACCTGGGAACGGGGGTGTTCGATTGGCAAAATGTACAAGGGATTTGGCGTTTTTGACATGGATCGCGCGATGCCATCGGCCCAGAGTCGGTTCCGCGTTTCGTTGCGTGCGCAGAAGCCAGGCACAGGAGCTTGCGGTCTGGGCGGCAACCCCGTCCGGACGGCGCGGCCCGCAACACGCGACGGAACGTCCGAAAGACGAAACAACCTGCACTTGCGCCCATGAAACGGACACTGCAACACACCTTCGCTTCGCTGGGGTTGATCCTGGGGCTGGGTCTGCCCCTGGCGGTCGCGCAGAACCTAATCGTCGTCGAGGAGAACTTCGCCGGCGGCCTGGGTCGATTCGACGGATCCTCCAACATGCCCGGTGGCGGCAACGATCTGGCGTGGGCTGCCTTCGACATGGCGGGAGGCCAAAGCGGTGAACTGGCCGGCACCCTGGCCCGCAACACCACCGCCAACGCGTCGTACATCGGCGATGTTACACTCAACGGCTTGGTGAGTTTGGGGGAGAGCTTGGTTCTTCGCGGCAAGTTCCTGGTCTCGAACTTCAACTTCGACGGGTATTTCCTGATCGGGTACGTGAACACGGCCGATCTGAGCCAGTTCCTGGGAGTGCGCGTCTCGGAGCCGGGCGGTGCCTTCGCCCCGAGCTTCCGAGGCGAAGCCGTAGCGGCAGGCGGCACCGCGCCGATATTCGGCATTCCTCAGGATACGTCCGTGGCCTTTGACCTGACTTGGGACCCCGTCGCAGGACGTCTGACGGGGCAGATCGGCGAACAGGCGATCGACTTGCTGCGCGGCCCGGCGACGACGAAGTTCGACGCGTTCGTCGTGGGGACCTGGGGTGTCGGCAGTTCGAATCCGGACCAGCAGCTGCAGATCTATCTCGACGATCTCGCGTACAGCATGTGGGACGCGCCGCCTCCAGTCTCGGTGAAGATCACGACGCCGGTGAGCGGGCGCACAGTCGCTTCCGGCAGTTCGCTGGCCATTGCCGCCGAGGCTTCTGCCGGCATCGGAGCGGTCGCGAAGGTCGAGTTCTTCGCCCGGGAAACCGCCACGGGCACGGAATCGAGTTTGGGTGTGGACACCAGCGCGCCCTACCAAGTCACTTGGGTCAGCGTTCCGGTGGGCAGCTACGAGTTGCGCGCTGTCGCCACGGGCAGCCTCGGCCAAACCGCAACCTCGGACACGGTCCTCGTCACCGCCGTCGTCGTCCTGCCGACCGTCACCGTGACGGAGACGTTTACGGATGGCCTGGCGTGGTGGCCGCTGCAGGTGAACAACGGGCAGAACGGCAGCAGCCTCGCTCCCGCGGACACGACGGAGGCCGGGGGCACCGCGCCGGAACTGGCCGGGACCATCGCCCGCAGCTCCGACGCCGATCCGTTTTATGTTGGCGAGCGCGTCCAGGGGGCGGTGCTCTATCCTGGCGCGCAGGACCTTGCCCTCAAGGGGCGGTTCCTACTGCACGACCTCGGGTTTGACGGACGCTGGTTCATCGGTTACGTCAACACGTCAAACCTGGGTTCCCGGCTCGGCATCGAATTCACCGAGCCGGGCGGCGGACTTGCTGGGTTCCGGGCAAATGTGGTTGCTCCCAACGGCGGATCCCCAATCGTCGAGTGCTTGCCCGAGACGCCGATCGAATTCGACCTGCAGTGGTCCGCCGCAACCGGCACCCTCACCGGCAAGCTCGCGGGCCAGGATGTTCAGTTCCAGGCCGCTGTCGGGGGCGCCGGCTTGGACGCGTTCGTCGTGGGAGCCTGGGGCGTCGGCAGTTCGAATCCGGCGCAGCAGGTCGAGTTGCACCTTGACGACGTCAGCTACACGTTCCCGGCGCGTCCGGCGATCGGAATATGGATGGCCGCACCCGCCTCCGGCACTCGCCTCTTCGAGGGAGAAGATGTCACCCTGACCGCTTCGGCCGCAGCCCAGTCAGGCGCCATCCAGAAAGTCGCGTTCTACGCCCGGAATCTGGCCACCGGCGTCGACACTAAGATCGATGAGGTGACCTCGGCGCCGTACACGATGGTCTGGACGAAGCCGCCGGGCGGCACGTACGATCTGACGGCCCAAGCCTTGACCGACACAGGCGCGTCGGCGACGTCGCCCGCCGTTCTCCTGACGGTGATCCGGCCGGGCGAACCCGTGACGGTCACCGAGAACTTCGACGCCGAAGCGGGCAGGTTCGACCTCGCGCTCAACAACCGCGCCAGTGGCAACGACTTTGGCCATGTCACATCGAATCAGGCCGGCGGCAACTCCGGCGAGATCGGCGGGGTCTTTGCGCGCACGGGCATCGGCCAGCCGGCCTACGTGGGAGATGGCATCCTGGGCGGGGCCATTTACCCCGCCCACCATAACCTCGTTCTGAAAGGCCAGTTGCGTTTGCGCGACATCAACTTCAACGGAAGTCTCTTCATCGGCTACGTCAACACCCAGAATCTCGGCCAACGCTTCGGCATCGCGATCGAAGAACCCGGCGGGGGGATCGAACCCGCCTTCCGGGGGTGGGTGCAGGGGCCGGGAGTGACAACTCCCATGCTCGTCTTGCCGGACGACACCGTCCTGATGTTCGATTTCGAGTGGAACGCGACCGCCAAGCTCATGACGGGCCTCGTGGCGGAACAACCCGTCGAGTTCACCGCCGAGCCCGGTCTGGTTGGCTACGACGCTCTCATCGTGGGCACCTTCTCCAGCGACGGCACCCCGACGATCCAGGCGGAGTTGTTCGTCGATAACCTAACATACACCGTGCTCAAGGTCACCCAGCCGCCCACATTGCAGATCGGCATCGCCGGCAACAGGGTGGTCCTGGGCTGGACCGGAGCGGGATTCAAACTCGAGGAACGTGCAGGGTTCGGACCAGGAACGGCTTGGAGCAGCTCGAACGCCGAGGTGATCCAGGCCGGCGACCGATTCTCTGCCAGCATTGCACCCGTATCTCAGGCGGCATTCTATCGGCTCACCGAGTAACGGCCGCGCAGGCACGCATGGTCGCACCCGTGTGGACCAACCGACGGAGAGTCGTCGCTCTCCGGCACCAGTGTCATGTCTCACGAGCCAACCCATCACATCCATGCCGGGACGTCTGTTGGACCCTTTGACCAGGACTACGCGGGTGCTCGGCGTTCTGACTGTTTCGATCCCAGCCTGCGACCCCGCCCACGCCGCGGGACTGCATCCGAACCTCGGCATGGGCGGCAAGAACCGCGATCGCTGCACCCGCTGCTGATCTTGGCCCTGGCCGCTGACGAGTTCAACAGAACCAAGGCAGGCCATCGCAAGAATGATTCATGCTGGGAGCAGCCCATAGGGACAGGCTCCCCAAATGGCCCTCGATCGGTCCATTGCGAACACAGCCAAGACATAGATGACGCCACCCACAGGCAGGTCGTTGGATCAAACCGGAGAGCGACGGCCCGTTCGCCTTTGGCGGACACGACATCGATCTCGAGCGGCGCGGTTCCAGGACAGCACGGCGTGACGCGACATATTCAGTTGCGGTTCTCCAGCTTCCAAACCGTCGCCGCAATGTGCTGTTGCGGCTGGTCCTTTGTTGCCCAGTAATACAGGGCCACCACTTCACCCCGCTCGTTCGTGGTCAATTGGGGATACCCGAAATCATGGTCGCCGAACTGGTCAGGTTCGAAATCCTCTCGCAGCACCACTTCCGCGCCCCAGGATTTGCCGCCGTCGGCGCTGGCCCGGGCGAAGAGTTTGTCCCGGGTGCGGTCGCCGTAGGCGCAGACCACCCGTCCGTCCTTGAGCACCGTCAGACCCGGGGGATTCCCGTTTTCCGCACCAGTCTGGCCAACCCGGCTCGAGAAGCTCCAAGAACGCCCGTTGTCCCGGGATGCATAGCAGTCCACCCAGCAGGTGGCCTGGTTATTGGCCACGTCACGTCGGCGCAGCGCGGCGATGATCGTTCCGTCGGCCAGCCTGCCCACGGCTGGCATCACCGCCCGGTATGGATCCTCGAGCGGCACGATCCACGCCACGAAGTGGAAGCTTCTCCCCCCGTCGGACGTTTCAGCCACGAAGCTCTTGTCCGTCGCAATCTGGCCCAGGACGCTACCGCTGGGCCGGGCTGACATGAACAGCAGGCAGGAGTTCGGACCAGTCGCCAAATAGCGGGTGCGGGCGGTCAAGGCCATCCCCTCAAGATTGGCGTCCTTCATCAGCGCGCCGAACCGGTAGGGGCCGCGCCACTTCCGCCCCCGATCATTGGAGAAGAAGAACGACCCCGTCGGGTCCTGGGATCCGTGGTAGCCTACGCCAACGACGCGCAGGGCGAAGCCCGGGGCCTCGAAATCGACGCCACCGGGGCACTCGGTCGCCACGCCCTCATCGCCGACGAAGTTCTCTGGATCCTCGACCGCCCAGGTCCGGCCGCCGTCCATGCTGCGCGCCAGGCGGCTCACGATGCCCAAAGTGGCATCGCTCCCGCCCTTGAGGTTGTGCCCTTGCTGTTCAACGTAATCTCCGAAAGAGAAGCCCACCAGGATTTCCCGGCCGTTGTCCCAGCGCCAGATGCCATTGTTGGCCGGCCAGCCGCAGAACTTGCCTGCTTCGCCAGCGACGATGGCGTTCTTCATCGGCTGCGCTTCACGGTTGGCTGAAGGGTGTTTGCAGCCGCCAATCGCAAGAGCGGAGACAAGACCACTCATCAGGACGAGCTTGGTGTTCGGTTGTTTCATGATTTTCGATTTCGATTCCATGGTTCATCTTGGCGCCGGGTCTATTCTCCCACCGTTGCCTCTCCTGATTTCCACCTGGCAATCCGGCCGGGGGCGACCCGTTTGTACATTTCCGCAAATGATTTCTCCTTCGTCTCCGCGACGTGGGTGTTAAGGCAGAGATAGGTCAGGGTCTCATCGCCTGCTTCAGTCGTGTGTGGGGCCTGCCAAGGCACAAAGACAACATCGCCGACACCCACCGAACGGGTTTGTTCACCCACCGTCACTTGGCCTCGACCCGACAGCACAAAAAACGTCTGCTCCTTCTCCGGGTGAGAAACCATCGCGCCTTTGCTGCCCTTGGGCCAACTCACCAAAGTCACCTCAGCACGAACCGCCTCGTTGCGCTCGAGAATCAGCCGCGTCGTGTTCGATCCGAAGTCGAACAAGCGTCCGGCATGAATGTCGGCAACCAACTTGCCGGGCCTGTCGGACACCGCGCGAGCCTCGGCGCCTGCCACCGCAGCTTGTTGAGACTCGGCCTGCTGCCGCCGCACCTCCTTGACCTTCGCGATGTGATCGGCAAACGACGCATGGCCTTCCTTGTTGGCGTCCAGAAATGCGTTGAAGAGGAGGTAGCTCAGTGGGGCATCGCCCCCCACGATAATGTGATGCACTACCGTCGGCGGCACGTAGATCAGGCTGCCGGGTTTGACCGCGTAACGTGCCGGGCCGACCACGACAACGCCTTCGCCGTCGGTAACGTAGAAGATCTGCTCCTTGGCTTCGTGGCTGTGGGGCGGCCCTTCCAGTCCCTTGCGCCAGCGATTCCAGCCGACTTCGGTGAGCTGCGTTTCACTCCGGTCCACAAGCACGGTGACGACGTTGAGTCCGGCAACATCCAGTTGCTGGCCGTTTTGATAGTGACGACAGATCATCTGCGGCGAAGACTCAACGCCAGAGCGCCCAGCCCCAGAAGGGCCAGCGTGGAGGGCTCGGGAATCAGCGTTACCGCAACGCCATCCACCATGGTGCGCGAGCCGTTCAGAACCGTATTCACAGCGCCTTCGCCCACAAATAGCGTGATCTGGCCAGCAACATCGGCGGTCCAGTCGCCAATGTCACAGGCAAAGGAGCCCGTGTAGTAGTAGTAATCCACTCCCCCCACGTTGATCGGTGAACCCGCCCGAGTTTCCCAGAGCAGCGTCCCAGCCGCCGTGTCCGCAAATGTAGTCATCGATCCGGCGCTCGCACCGTAGGAGAAGTCATAGCTGTTGATGCCGATGTCGGGCCTGAGGCCATCCAGCAGGCCGCTCGGATCGCTGACCGGATCCGAACGACGCCCCAACGCCACGACTTGCAGCCCATAGACACCGCCGGGCGTCAAATCGCTGAGGGTGAACGAAAAGGGGTTATAGCTGGTGCCCACGATCGGCTCAACGGGTGTCGTTGTCCCGCTGACAAATCCACTTCGTCGGTTGTTATCCTCGACGCACTGGCCGCCGACAAAGAAGGTGCCGTCGGAGGTATCGTTCAGGCTCCAGTTCACCGAGTTGCCGTTCCGAGGGTCAGTGACGCTCGCCCCCAAGCTCAGCGGGGAGATGGTGAAACCGTTGCGGCTTTCGCTGGTCGTCGTGTCCCTGAAGTTCAGAAACGTCCCGCCGGTAATCGTTTCAACTTCCTCAGGACTGCGTTGCCCGACTGCGGGTGTCACGGCCGCGCACAGCAAGAGGCTCAAAACGGCGCGGGCGGGGAGGATCGACCTGGTCTGGGGAAATGTGGTTTTCATCATGCGGACTCAAGTTGTAAGGATGGTCGGATCAGCCTACCTGCTCACTCGAGCCTTTTGGCCACCCGTGGTATTGAACATGACGGCAGTATTGCCGGCCCCGGGCGGAGATGACATGCGAAGTTCGTCAGAAGCCATTCGAAAGAGCGCAACATTGTCGATGTCAAACTGGCGGGACGGCTCCGGCACGTCGGCATTCGGAAGGCGCGTGGTCAGGAACGGCTCGGTATGCCGCCGGCGAGAGAAGTCGCGCAGCCGAAACTCGCCCGTGCGGAAGACCAACCGCTCCACGGTTGGCGTGGCGTCACGGAAGGAAGCGTTCGTGAGGACATCAACACCATCCACCCTGAGCGTGTAGACCTGACGATTCCCATCCACCAGCAAGTCCAGCCGAATCCACTCGTTCGGCGCGTATTGGCAGACATCCTCCTCTTCGGTCGTCCCGTTCCAGGCGGTGATCTTGCCGCCATTGAGCGCGATGGCCACCGCACGCGTGCCATTGCTCGAGACCACGTCAATCTCGAGGGGTGCGCTCGTGGTCGACTTCTGATGGGCCCGCACCTGGAAGGACAGGTGCGCCAGGGTGTGCTGTGGGAATACCCGCATCACGCTGGCGTAGTCGTAAGGGTCGCGATCCTCCAACCGCACGAATCGGTTCGTCCCTTCCGCGACGACGGCCACGGGTGCCCACTGAGGACTGTAAGTGTTCCACCCCTCGACGCGGCGGCCCGGCGATTGGGCCTGGAAATCGTCACGCACATCGTTGGTCACCTGCCCCACGATGGGGGTGGGCACGCTGGCGACCCAGATGTCCTCCTTGTTCATGCTGTAGGTCAGCCACAGGTCAGTGCCCGGAGGGTCGCCGTTGCCCGGGGTGATGCCGCGGACGTACTGCGGCCCGCAGTTCTTGTCGTCGCCGGGATCGTTTTCGTACCGCTGGGGTGGCATGTCGCCGGCGATCACCAGAAAGGGCGTGTTGAAATGCAGGCCGTCCTCGGAAATCGCCGCCGCCAGCGGCCACCGACGCTGGCCGTCGCCATGGCTCGCGCAGCCGATGAGCGCGTAACGCCCGTCCGAAGTGCGCTCACCCCAGACCTTGGCGCCGGGATGCCAGCGGAACGATTTCACCTGGGTGGGATCGGGCACATGGTCCGGAATCCAGTCGCTGCCTGTGCTGACGGCCATGTAATGGTTCTTCCAGAAGCCGACGATCCGTTGATCGGGCAGACGGTACCAGCAGAAGGCTTTCCATACCCGGTTTCCGCCGTTGGTGCTGACGGTAGAAAACCGG
>Ga0209096_1000172_pt1 | contig 94437 bp, 96 predicted proteins | sample AD_UKC034_MetaG_FD_184407 | JGI IMG/M metagenome (GOLD analysis project Ga0209096, IMG submission 184407) | Active sludge microbial communities of municipal wastewater-treating anaerobic digesters from USA - AD_UKC034_MetaG (SPAdes) (version 2) | ecosystem: Engineered > Bioreactor > Anaerobic >... | reverse complement strand
TTTTCTTTTAGGTATTTTTTATTACAGAATTGGTGATTTTGAAAACTCGGTAGCTTCATTTGAAATTGCTCAGAAAATGAATCCAGATAACCCTACCATTAAAAGCGATCTACCGGCAGCAAGAAGGCAATTGAAATTACAAAAATTCAAAAAGTTCCTTCCTTGGAAATAGCCGACTTCAACTCAAAAGTAAAATCAATAATCTCGTTATTGGTCTTTAATAAATCATTTGTAAGCTCATCGTATTCTGGGAATTTTTTCTGAAGAGCTAAAGGATAAGTATCTCTAAATCTGTTACTGTTTCTTGCATTATTTATCCAAAACCTAAAGTTACTCTGGTAATGAGTTAGGTGGTTTCTCATTGTTATATTTAAAAGTGTCTCCAATTTTTTTGTCCGCTCAAAATAGGGAGAGGTTTTTTTAAAACAATTAGCTGGTAAACATTTTAATTCTTCCCTAAGGTTTGTAAAAAGTTGATGCCATGAGTTATATATATCTTCAATAATGTCCTTTTCAAGATCAATTTTAACGCCTGCCTTTCTGGTGCTTAGCTCAATATATACTCTTGAAAGAAATGATTTAAAAGCCTCGTCAACTTCATTATTATTAGGTCTGTGTAACAAGGCAATTCCTTGCTTTTTAGCAATAATCTCTTCCTCAAAATCTTTAAATCCTTTATACCGATTAAAAATGATTTCAAGAGTATTTTCAATTTTGTGCTGGTCGATTTGTTTTAAATCTTTGTATTTTTTGTACAAAGGAATGCCGTCCGGTCTTAATTGCTTTATATCACTCACAAAATCTCGCCAGCTATAATCTGCTCTTAGAATCTTGCATAGTTCATTTAAGGTTTCAATCGTAATATTTATACTGATAGTTTTATTTTTCGGGAGTATTTTAACAATATAGTTGTGGCTAACGCTGATTCCTTTTCCATTGAATGATTTACAGAGCGCTTTCTTCTCACTTATAGAAAGTTCTGTTATATAACTACCCGTAACCTTAAGGTTGATTAGTGCCTTTAAAAGTGCAAGGTCAAAAGCGTTAAGTCCATCTATTCTCTCAGGCATACTATCTAAAATGTGTAGCTATCATTTGTCCAGCATGTGGCTAAAATAGCTATGGTTTTGGACATAGCACTCATTTTTATTTGTGCCCACAATGAGAGAGCGCATTTACATATCTCAGGCAAAACAACTTCTCAATTTTAAAGACAACCGATCTTTAAAAAGGTGGTGCTTCTTAAACGGAATAAAAGTTTTGTGCGATAAAGGCAGCAATAAGAAATATTTGTTGTTATCCGATTTTGAAGAATGCGCTAATAAGGAAATAATGGAGTATCAAAATAACAGGAAAGTATTTGTTACAAAAAAACATTCTTCCTCTCCCAATTATAAACCATCAGGCAACCACGAAAAAAACTTCCTGTCAATATTGCAAAATGAAATGTCAGAGTTATAATCTCACTCCGGTATATATGGAACCCTTACAAATCCCATCAGGAAAAAGAGTTGCGGGATTAACCGTGTATTGCAATAAGTGTAAAACAAACGTGGATAAAATATGCAAGGAAACCAGCAAAGTAGTAACGCAATGTAAGTTTGGAGATAGGCATACGTTCAAGGTATATGCACATGTGCCCGGAACAAAGAATGAAAGACGCACAAAAACTTTAGTAACAAGAGATGTAGATAAAGCAGTAGTTGAAGCACTCGCGTTTATTAAATCAGTTAAAGGTAGAGATGAAAATAGTTTGGTTGTTAAACCAACAAAGAGAGAAAAGACAGTACAAGAAAACACACCGCAGTTACTCCTTCATTCGTTAAGTAGGTATGTAGGTTGGTTACAAAACGAAAATGTGCCATCACATTTGAAGCGTGAACGAAGTGCAGATTATATTGAAGACATCAAGCGTGCTCTTAAAACGCTTGTTATTGCGCTTAAAGAATCCGGTTATGATGTAAACACACTTTGCGTTTCTGATTTAGATGATGCTTTAGTTGGTATTGTGTTCGATTATCTTTTAGACAAAAAGAAATTTAGTGGTCGTAGTTTTAATAAGTACATGGGTGCATACACCAGTTTTGTAAGTTGGTATAACAAGGAATATGATGCTTCCATCAAAAATGTTTTTGAAGTTGTACCGCGTAAAAAAATACAGCATCATCCTGAAACAATTTCTAAAGATGAGTTTGAAAAACTTTTGAATGCAATTACACCGGAAAAGGGAATTCACTTTTATGATAATGGAACTAAGAAGCACAGAAATTATTACCGCCCCTATTTGAAAGCTGCATTTCGTTTGGCGCTATACACAGGCAGGCGCAGGGAAGAAGTCATTACATTAAAGTTTAACGACATAATTACAGATGCTGATGGTAATTCAGTAATTAAATCTGAGGATTATAAAACCAATCGCATTCAGAACAGGACAGAGAATTCAAAAAAATTCAACTACATACCGGTTACTAATGAATTACGCGAGTTGCTTTTAGATTTAGGTTGGAATAATCACAAGGGAAGTAATGCATATATTCTTGCACCGGATGTTGAAACAAAACGTAACAAAGTTTTAAGTGATGTGCTCTCACGTGGTTTTACTCACTTCTATTCTCAACTGGAAACTGGACGCGAATTAACGTTTAAATGTTTGCGCAAAACATTCATCACTAATATTTCAATTTATATGGGCGGTAATGCAAAAGCAATTACCGGACACTCAGATGATGCTGTTATTGAAAATCATTACCTCAACAAAGAATCTGTTGCTAAAGCTGCAAAAGGGTTTAGTGTGTTTGAAGGTTCTTTAACGCGCCAAAAAGAACTGAAACAAGTACGAAATCAATCAAAAATAAAGTCTGTATCAAATGAAAAACAAAATGCAAAAAATGGGCTTGAAATCGCTTAATTCTAAAATTTCCCCACTCCGTTTCCCCACTCCACTCGTTTTTTCCCCACTCCGTTTGCAAAAAATGTTGTGTGGCTCTAAAAGCAAAAACGCTCAACTGTCTGTCAGTCAAGCGTTCTATCTGTACCCGGGGCGGGAATCGAACCCGCACGACCGTTTAGGGTCACAGGATTTTAAGTCCTGCGTGTCTACCAGTTCCACCACCTGGGCAATAAAAAAAGTTATTGGTTATTGTAAACTAAGTTAGCAGTGTATCAAAAGATACCTTTACTAACTCAATAACATTTAACTAATAACTTTTTTAGAGAGCGGAAGACCGGGCTCGAACCGGCCACCCCGACCTTGGCAAGGTCGTGCTCTACCAAATGAGCTACTTCCGCTTGTTAAATTTTTACTTTATAAGAACGATGGTGCTAAACACCTTTTAAAGAGTGCGCAAATCTATAAAAATTTTATTTCCACCAAAGTTTTCCTCACTTTTTAGATAAGAGATTTTTTATTGAGTTAAGTTTAATCAATGCTTCCACAGGTGTAAGTGTATTAATGTCAGTTTTAAGAATTTCGTCTCTTATACTTTCTAAAGCAGGGTCATCTAACTGAAAAAAACTTAGCTGAAAAGCATCTTTTACAGCTTGTGTTTGTGCACCTTTTACAAGTTCGGTATTGCTGTGTGCATTTTCTAAAAGGTTAAGCATTTTTTCTGCTTTATGTACAACCTGTGATGGCATACCTGCAAGTTTAGCTACGTGTATGCCAAAACTATGCTCGCTTCCACCTTTCACCAGCTTTCTTAAAAACAAAATTCTGTTCCCGGCTTCTTTTATTGATACACTATAATTTTTGATTCTTGCAAAGGACCCTTCCATCTCATTCAATTCGTGGTAATGTGTTGCAAATAAGGTTTTGGGGCGAGATGTGTGCCCATGCAAAAATTCTGCAATAGCCCAGGCAATGCTTATACCATCATACGTACTTGTTCCTCGCCCAATCTCGTCTAATAGAATTAAACTTCTTTCTGAAATATTGTTAAGGATGCTTGCCGTTTCATTCATTTCAACCATAAAAGTGGACTCGCCCGATGAAATATTATCTGATGCACCCACACGCGTAAATATTTTATCAACCAATCCTATTTCGGCTGACTTTGCAGGAACAAAGCAACCTATTTGAGCAAGCAAAACAATTAACGCAGTTTGCCTTAACAGTGCCGATTTACCTGACATGTTAGGACCTGTAATCATAATTATTTGTTGAGTTGAGCTATCTAAGTAAACATCATTGGCAACATATTCTTCTCCCAAAGGCATTTGTTTTTCAAGTACAGGATGCCTTCCATCTTTAATGCTAAGGTTAAACGAGTCAGTTACTTGCGGATTAACATAATTATTGCTTACAGCTATCGCAGCATAAGAAAGCAAACAATCAATACGTGCAATTATGTTTGCATTACTTTGAACAGGGTGTATAAACGTTGAAACATCATTTATCAATTCGTTAAAAAGTTGAAGTTCTATGGCTAGAATTTTTTCTTCGGCTCCTAAAATTTTCTCTTCGTATTCTTTCAATTCAGGTGTGATGTAGCGCTCAGCATTGGCGAGTGTTTGCTTGCGTTGCCATTCTACAGGCACTTTATCTTTATGTGTATTCGTAACTTCTATGTAATAGCCAAACACATTATTGTATGCAACCTTTAAGGAAGATATACCTGTTCTTTCACTTTCACGTGCCTGAATTTTTAAAAGATAATCTTTGCCCGAAGTAGAAATACTCCTTAAATCATCCAGTTCCTGATTAAATCCTGATTTAATAAAATTACCTTTATTGAGTGCAACACCAGCATCATCACTTAGTGTAGCTTCAATTAAATTTATAGCTTGTTCACAATCATTTAAGGCTGCGCCTAATGCAATTAAATTTTTATTTGAAAGTGATGAAAGAATTTTTTTTAAAGGAGCAATTTGCGAAAGAGATTTTTTTAACTGAACCAATTCCCGTGGTGAAACTTTTTTTATAGCAAGACGGGATACCAGCCTTTCCAGGTCGCCAATCAGTTTTAATATTTTAATTAACGCATCGGTAAGTTCTGTATGTTTAATAAAATAATCAACCACATCAAGCCTTTCCTCAATAGGTTTCAATAATTTAAGTGGAAGCAATATCCACCTCTTTAAAAGCCGCGACCCCATTGGTGTAATAGTTCTGTCTATAACTTCTAACAGCGTTTTGGCTTTTTCGTGAGGAGAACTCACCAACTCAAGATTACGAATTGTAAACCTATCTAACCATAAGTACTTTTCTTCCTCAATGCGCGCAACAGAATTTATGTGCTTTAAATTTTCCTGTTGCATTTGTTGCAGGTAATGCAACACAGCACCTGCAGCAATTATATCTTCCTGCATTTCATCAATACCAAAACCTTTTAAGGAGTTTGTTTGAAAATGACGGGTAAGTGTTTCATAAGTATAATCATAAGCAAAAACCCAATCATCAACCGGATATGAATAAAACTGAGCACCAAAATTATTTTCAAAATCCTTTCTTTTGCCACGTTGATAAATTACTTCTGTTGGAGAAAAATTTTGCAATAGTTTTTCAATATAATCTAAGTTACCATGACCAACCAAAAACTCACCTGTGGATACATCAGCAAATGCTATAGCATGCTCCTTTTCGGCCAGATAAACCGCAGCAAGAAAATTATTTGATTTATGTTCAAGTATTTTATCTGTAAATGCAACGCCAGGTGTAACCATTTCAGTTACACCACGCTTTACTATTGTTTTAACTGTTTTGGGGTCTTCTAACTGCTCGCATATTGCAACTCGCTGCCCAGCTCTTACCAACTTGGGCAAATAGGTATCAAGCGCATGGTAAGGAAAGCCCGCAAGGTGCATTTCAGAAGCAGCACCATTAGCACGTTTGGTTAAAACAATTCCTAAGATATTGGCAGTCTTTACAGCATCGTCATGAAACGTTTCGTAAAAATCTCCAACTCTAAAAAGCAACAACGCATCTGGGTGCTTAGCCTTAATAGCATTGTACTGCTTCATGAGCGGTGTTTCAGTCTTGTTTGTATCTTTCGTTTTCAAATTGAAAATTTGCAGAATAATGCAGAAGCTAAGAAACGAAGAATTAGGTAGAAAAACCATTGAAGATTATAAACAATCACAAAAAATTCCGGTAACAGTTATTTTGGAAAATGTAAGGAGTGCTTTAAATGTTGGTTCGGTATTTCGTTCAGCAGATTCTTTCCTGATTGAAAAAATAATTTTAACCGGTTTTACAGCGACTCCTCCTCACAAAGAGGTTTTAAAAACAGCTTTAGGTGCTACTGAATCGGTCGATTGGGAATATATTCCAGAGTCCCCTTCTGTAATAAAACAATTAAGAGATAAGAATTATTCTGTTTATGCAATTGAGCAGGCAGTTAATAGTTTAAAGCTTAATAACATTAAACTAAACATCAACCCTGTAGCAATAATTTTTGGGAATGAAGTAGGTGGAGTTAGCCAGGAAACAATAAACCTTTGTGATGGATGTATTGAAGTAGAACAATTCGGAACGAAGCATTCATTAAACATTTCCGTCTGTGCCGGAATTGTTCTTTACCATTTTTCAGGACTTTACAGGAAATAAAAAGACCCGGGGTTACCGGGTCTTAAAATATTATTACTGAGTATGCCTTTACTTGTTAGGCAAAAAGTCAACTCTTCTGTTCATCGGCTTATTTTTTGTAGCCATTTGTTCAACTTCACCTTTGGTTTCAACAGTTAAACGAGCGGCATCAATACCATAAACTTTTACAAGATGGTCGCGGCATGCTTCTGCTCTGCGCAAACCAAGTTTTTCATTGTATTGTTCACCGGCATCAGCATCTGTGTTCCCTACAACTTTAATATTTAATGAGGGGTTGCTTTTCATAACACGTGCAACAGTATTTAACCTGTCGTGATACACTTTCTTAACTGCTGATTTGTCAACATCAAAATAAACTGAAGGCAACCATGCAGCAGCAGAAGCAGAAGCACTTGCACTATTAGGTCCACCTGCTAAAGATACACCCTGAAAGTTTACAAGATTTCCTTTGGCTGTACCTGGCTCAAGATCACGGCTATCGGGTACCCCGTCACCATCAGTATCTGTCTCAACGCCACTTGCATCAACTTTTGCGCCTTTAGCAGAAAAAGGGTCGGTATCTTTTGTATCGGCTATACCGTCACCATCTGAATCTACAGAAGTTCCATCACCATATACTTTTACGCCTTCAGAAGTAGAATTATCCTTATCAAACAAATCAGAAACACCATCTTTATCCTTATCACCACTCATTACATCCATCTTATCTTTTAAGTCAGCCATATCACTGTAAACAACCTCCATTGGATTAACCCACTCCATCATGGCCGATTTTTTTCCAAACGTGTAATTAACATTAGCAGTAACGTATGAGAAATTATCTGACTCTGTGTCTTCTTTATACACCTGGTCAATATTATCGGTAAGTGTTTTATGAAATGTAAATAACATGCCAACATCGAAACGTTTAATCTGGTACTTAAAGCCTAAACCAGCGGCTACCAGTCCTTCCATAACCGGACTGTGATCAACGATTTCAACAGTTGTGCCCGGAACTGCGCCCTTTTTATCACTGTCATAGTCTGACAAATCAACTTTAGTGGCGAAAGTAAAAAACCCTGCACCTATTTCACCATACATGTGAAACCTTTTATTCCTTTGCAAGAAACTTATGTTCCCGAAAGTATAATTCAAATTAAAGGTTCCTTGCATAATTTGAGATTCAAACTCCACAAACCCGGATGTTTTAATTGGTCCGGTTACAGCATTGGGGTAATTTATCCTGTCTCTTTTATCACCAGAAAACTTTGTATATTGACCTCTAAGATTCAGTTGGACAGAGTGACTAATTTGGTATCCTACTTTAAGCCCCAATACAGGGTTCTTAATATTATCCCAAATTCCACTGTTGTTTTCTGAGCCTGACTGAACATCGCCCTGAAACCAGTTAACTCCTAAACCTAGCCCAAGTGAAAGGCGGTCAAAATCTTTTTTCTTAGGCAGCCCATAAGTTCCTGAACCCTGAGCCATAACCATGTTGCCAAATGCAACGAAAGCAAATGCTAATAGTAAATTTTTTAATTTCATTATTGTAGTGGTTGATTGTTAGCTTTATCCTTAATCGGATGCAAGTATAGTACAATGTTTTAAAATAAAAAAAATTGATCCTGTTTTTTTTTAACATCTTCTGCAATAAAACTTCAGCCTACTTAAAATTAACTATCTTCTCTACTATTAAATTGAAGTGCTTGTGGTTGGCAACAAAATCAAGTTCGTTTGTTTCTAAAAAAAGAATTTTGGCTTTTTTATTCTTTTTCATAAAAGTCAAGTAAGCGTTATTAATTTTCTCCAAGTACTCATCCTTTATTTGCTGCTCATAACTCCTTCCTCGGTTACGTATATTTTTTTGGAGTTTGCTAACATCCTTGTGCAAATAAACAATTAGTTGTGGATTGGGTATTTGTGGTTTCAGCAATGAGAAAAACTGTTCGTAAAGTTTAAATTCCTCTTTACGCAAATTAGTTTTGGCAAACAGCAAACACTTTTCAAACATATAATCCGCCACAACCGGAAATGGAAGTGTTTGCTTTGTAAAAAACGCCTTTAGCTGTTTATATCGTGCTGCCATAAATGACATTTCTAACGGAAACGCAAATTGTTCCGGGTTTTCATAAAATTGAGGTAAAAACGTATTCTCGGCAAATTCCTCTAATAATATACCATAGTTATAGTTTTCGGCAATATACTTTGCAAGAGTAGTTTTTCCACTGCCAATATTTCCCTCAATAATTAAGTATCGGTGCTGCATAAAAATACTCAAATGGTTTTTACAATTCCGGTTTGATAAGTCTGACTTTTAGTGAGTCATTGCAATTAGCATAAACTTCCTGAATAGTTTTGGAAGATACAGGATGAATAAACGCAGGTTGTATTTCCATTAATGGCACAATTGCAAACTTTCTATTTTCAAATTCAGGATGAGGTATTCTCAAATTACGTTCCTCCACAATTTCATTCCCGTAAAACAAAATATCTATATCTATAACGCGTGCTCCCCATTTGTCACCCCTAACTCGCCCCATATCTGCTTCAATCAATAAGTTTTTTGCAAGCACATCTTTCGGGCTAAATTTTGTTTCTATAACAACGCATAAATTTAAAAATGGTGGTTGGTCTGTTTTACCCCATGCTTCAGTTTCATACAGCCCTGATTGTAAAATAATTTCCCCAACCTCGCGTTCAAGCAACTCAAGCGCCTTTACAATTTGATACTTCCTTTCGCCCATGTTACTACCCAACAACAATATCACCTTTTGCAAACTCATTTCTACTTATCAAAATTAACTTCTGTTTTTAGTTCTACTAACATTTCAACCCCTGATATCCCTTAAAACTCTTCAATCCTTCAAACAAATTTTACTTTTGCAAAGCAATAAATAAAACACAACAAAAAATTATGGGTCAGTTTTTTAAAATGATGTTTGCCTCTATGCTGGGCTTTTTAATACTTATCATATTATTTGTCTTTTTAATTGGAGGATTAATTTCTGCGTCAATGCAGAAAGAGGTTGTTGAAGTAAAGGCAAATTCCATACTGCATTTAAAATTAAAGCAAAGCTTGGAAGACAGGGTTGAAAACGACCCTTTCTCAAATTTAGATTTTAAAGGTATTGCAAAAGACCAACCAGGGCTATTTGAAATAATACAACTACTTGAAAAGGCGGAATCTGACAATAATATAAAAGGGGTGTTTATAGATATGTCGTCAGTTTCTTCAGGGTTTGCCAACTTGCAGGAATTAAGAAACGCTGTGGTTGATTTTAAAAAATCGAAAAAGTTTGTAATTGCCTATGGTGAAAGCTACAGCACAGGTGCATACTATCTTGCCAGCGCTGCTGATAAAATTTACTTAAACCCTATGGGAGAAGTAGATTTAAAGGGCTTGCATGCCGAACTCATGTTTTTTAAAGGCACATTAGAAAAACTAGAAATAGAACCTGAAGTGATTAGGCATGGTAAATTTAAAAGTGCCGTTGAGCCGTTTATTCTTGATAAAATGAGTGATGAAAACCGCGCTCAGCTTGCATCGCTTATTGATGATTTATGGCACAATGTGCTGGATAATGTTTCGCATTCGCGGAAAATTGGCTATGAAAGTTTAAAAATGATAGCAGATAGTTTATCTGCACAAACAGCACAACAAGCAAAAGACTTAAGGCTTATTGACCAAATCGCGTATTACGATGAAGTAGAAGCAGAACTCAGAAAAAAATCTGGCATTGAGGAAAAGGATAAAATAAATTTTGTATCGGTTAATGAGTATTACGATTCACATCCTAAAGAATCAACATTTGGGAAAGACAAAGTGGCTGTAATCTATGCCTCAGGGACAATAGTTGGCGGCAAAGGAAAAAATGATGAGATAGGATCTACTGCTCTTTGCAACTTGATTAAAAAAGCGAGAGAGGATGATAAAGTAAAGGCTATTGTACTTCGTATTAACTCTCCGGGTGGCGATGCACTTGCAAGTGAAGTTATTTGGCGTGAAACCATGCTTGCCAAAAAAGAAAAGCCATTTATTGTTAGCATGGGTAATTATGCAGCATCGGGCGGTTACTATATTGCATGTGCTGCCGACACTATTGTTGCACAAAAGGGAACTATTACAGGAAGCATAGGTGTTTTTGGATTGTTGTATAACGCTAAGAACTTTCTGAATAATAAGGTTGGCATCACTACCGATACTTATAAAACCTCTCCTTATGCCGATTTAGGAACCATATCGCGCCCGCTTACTGCATCGGAAAGAAATATTATGCAAAACAGCGTTGAGCGTATTTACGGAACATTTACAAAACGTGTGTCAGATGGCAGGCAAATTTCCGTTGCTGATGTTGATAGCATTGGACAGGGCAGGGTTTGGAGCAGCGATGATGCAAAAGAAATTGGTTTGGTGGATGTGCTTGGAGGTTTAAATGATGCAATTGCAATTGCTGCCGCTAAAGCAAAAATTACAGATTATAAGGTGAAAGAATATCCTGAGAAGAAAGAGCCGCTTCAACAAATTATTGATGACCTAAAGGGCGATAATGAAACAAAAATTTTGGGAAAAACTTTAGGCGAAGAATATAAATACGTAAAAGCTTTTCAATCAATTAAAAATTCAAAAGGAATTCAGGCAAGAATTTTTTATGATGTTTTGGTGGAGTAATATTGATAGCCTTTTATTTTTTTTAACACAGATTTTAAAAGAAATTAAAGCGCTTCGCTTTAAAATTATCACTGATTGGTTGCTGGGAGGCAGTATTAGCGAAAATTTTAAAATAAATTTTTAAAAATCTGTAAATCTGTGTTTAACCTTTTTCGTAAAAAAATTACGAAGCGTATTTTTTCTTAGTAATGCAACGAGCTATAGCTTTTTCAAACTTTACAAAATCATCATCAGATAAAGTTACTGCAATGGCCTTTTTATAATAAGCAATAGCTTCATCGTGTTTTGATTGCAGTTCGTTTATCATTCCAAAAAGATAATTGATCCTGTCTCGTTTCACACCGGCTAAAGTAGATGCCTTATTGAGCTTGGCAATTGCATCGGTAAATTTTTCCTGGGCAATTAATAATTCGGCATACAGGATATAGCTGGCAGCATACTCAGGGGCAAACTCGATTGCTTTCTTTAAATTGATTTCAGCATTTAAAAAGTCGTTAAACTTTAGGAAGTAAATACTTCCTAGCATACTAAACGCCTTTCCAAAATCGGGATAAATGCCAAGCAACTCTTCAAGTATGTCAACAGCAGTATCAACCTGCCCCTGCTCTAATGCAAGACCGGCTCTATATAAAATTTTTTCTGCTTCTGCTATTGCGGCTGAACTCATAAAATAGTGCTCCTACCCATAAAGGTAATATTGTTTTTACGAGGAAAACATGGGTAGGTTTCAAATTAAAGAAGAAAATATTAAAGATAAGTTTTTATCAGGTTTCTTATCTCAAAAAGCTCCCAAGACTTCTTCCATCTTAGAACTACGGGAACCTTTAATTAAAACGGTGCTGTTTGCCGGAAGGTTACTCTTTAAATAATCTTTTGCTTCAACAGAATTGGTAAAGTGAATTCCTTTTTTCTCTTTGTCGACCTCGTTAAACCATTTGCCTACAAGCAACAATAAATGAGGATTAAGATGAATGGCTTCGTGCAAAACCTGTTTATGCTCTCCGTAACTTTCATCACCTAACTCAAACATATCGCCAAGTACTATTACTTTTTTACCTTTATAGGCAACAGCTAAATTTTTTAATGCGGCAATCATGCTGGTTGGGTTTGCGTTGTAAGCATCAATTATTAGAGTATTGCTGCCCTTTTGCATGACCTGCGAACGCTGGTTAGAGGGTGTATATGCCTGAATGGCAGATTGAATATCATCATTACTTACTCCAAAATTTTTGCCAATGCAAATTGCCACTAAAACGTTTTCCAAATTATAAGAGCCTGTAAGTTGTGTTTTAATTTTTTTGATGAGGTTGCCCTTTGAATCCTTCCAGTTTACAGTTAAAAATTCTCCTTCATGTGCCTCGCCAAAAACTGATGCATTGTTGGTTGCTCCATACGTAATTAGTTTACCATAATCTTTACAAAGGGGGAACAAAAAAGTATTATCGCTATTACAAAAAATAGTTCCCCCGCTTTGTATTAAAAAACGATACAATTCTGTTTTGCCTTTTATCACTCCTTCAAATCCGCCAAAACCTTCTAAATGCGCTTTACCAACATTGGTAATGAACCCGTGCGTAGGCTCGCAAATGCTGCTTAACAAATCTATTTCGCCCTGGTGGTTGGCGCCCATTTCAATAACTGCAAACTCGTGTTGTTTGTTTATTTGCAATAAGGTAAGCGGCACACCAATGTGGTTATTTAAATTGCCTTGTGTAAAGAGTGTTTTATATTTTTTTGAAAGAACTGCCGCGCACAATTCTTTAGAGGTTGTTTTACCATTGCTGCCTGTTATGCCCAGCACTGGAATATTCAAATGTTTACGGTGATAATTGGCTAACGATTGCAATGCCGATAACACATCGTCAACTAAAATAAATTTATCTGAAGTGGGTTGTTGCGGCTCGTCAATTACACAGCATAATGCGCCTTGCTCAAGTGCTTTTTGAGCAAAGGTGTTTCCATTAAAGTTTGGTCCTTTTAGGGCGAAATAAATTTTACCCTCATCAATTTTACGTGTATCAGTACTTACCCCTGTGCTTTTTAAAAAGAGTGTGTAAATGTTTTTTATTTCATATGTCATAAAATTTTACCTATTGGCTTCGCACAAAGAAAATACAAAACTGAAAAAGGTTTTTAAGCTCTTTTTTATTTTTTCAGCTTACCTTTACAGTTAAACTTTCACAAAATTTATTAGGTTTGCCTACAATAAACATAACTAAAATTTATGAGCCAGATAGCAGCAGTAACAGCACGACAAATATTGGATTCGCGAGGAAACCCAACTGTAGAAGTAGATGTAATAACTACAAACGGAGTGGTAGGCAGAGCAGCCGTTCCTTCAGGAGCAAGCACCGGAGCACATGAAGCAGCCGAGTTAAGAGACAATGATAAAAGCCGCTACTTAGGCAAAGGCGTTACCAAAGCAGTAAACAATGTAAACACTGCCATTAACGAAGAGCTAAGGGGGTTTAACATTTTTGAACAACAAGCTATTGATGCAAAAATGATTGCATTGGATGGCTCTGACAATAAATCTAAACTTGGCGCCAATGCCATACTTGGTGTTTCGCTTGCAGCAGCCAAAGCGGCAGCCAATGAAATGGGAATGCCATTGTTCAGATACGTTGGTGGCGTTAATGCACACGTGTTACCCATACCCATGATGAATATTTTAAATGGAGGTGCACATGCCGATAACAGTATAGACTTCCAGGAATTTATGGTAATGCCTGTTAATGCTACAAGTTTTAGTGAAGCGCTGCGAATGGGCACTGAAATTTTTCATAGCCTTAAAGGAGTTTTAAAAGGGAAAGGATTTAGTACCAACGTGGGCGATGAAGGTGGCTTTGCTCCCAACATAAAATCAAACACTGAAGCAATTGAAGTGGTTTTGGAAGCGATAGAAAAAGCCGGATATAAAGCAGGGAAAGATATTTACATTGCTATGGATGCTGCATCTACAGAATTTTACGATGAGAAAACAGGCATGTATGTTTTCAAAAAGTCAACTGGTGAAAAATTAACGTCAGCACAAATGGTTGCATTCTGGAAAGATTGGGTTGGAAAATATCCAATCATATCAATAGAAGATGGTTTAGCAGAAGATGACTGGAAAGGATGGGAAATGCTTACGAAAGAAATTGGAAGTAAATGCCAGTTGGTGGGAGATGATTTATTTGTTACCAATGTAAAGCGTTTGTCAAAAGGAATTAATGAAAGCATTGCCAATTCTATTTTGGTAAAGGTAAACCAAATTGGTTCTTTATCTGAAACTATACAGGCTGTGGATATGGCAAAGACAAACAGTTATACAAGTGTAATGAGCCATAGGAGTGGTGAAACAGAAGACAGCACGATTGCTGATTTAGCTGTGGCGCTTAATTGCGGGCAAATTAAAACCGGGTCGGCATCGCGTAGCGACAGGATAGCAAAATACAACCAGTTAATTCGTATAGAAGAAATGCTTGGCGAAACCGCAGTTTATCCCGGCACAAATTTTAAGTACGCCCGATAAATTTTAAATATAAAAACATGGCAGAAATTATTGAACTGAACAAGGAAGGAACTGAAGGTGAGCGCAGACACCGCATACGACACAGAGTTAAAATCAGGAAGCGAGTAAAAACAAAAAAGAAAGAAAGCCCCAAAAAACTTTTAAATAAGATTATAAAGTTTATGCTTTGGGGAATTGTGCTTATAGCTTTTGTTTTTACGATAGTAACTGTGTTCAGAACATCAGATGTGCAATATAAAGGAGGCAAGGTTCAGGGAGCGGCATCGGGTCAATAAATTTCCGGGCTCAAATTAATTTTAAATTCAAAACATATTTAACTTAGCAACGTTTAAAAATTTGTTTATGCGTATTTTTTGTTACGACTTCTTCATCGTTTCTTGCAGTAGTTGCTCCACTATAGCTACGAAACGACTCGTTGTCTCACTAAAAAATACACTATAAACATTCTTATCATATATATTTAAACAGCTTCTATATTAATTTTCACTCTTACATTTTTGTATTCAGGCTATGGATCGCATAAAAGAAAAATTTAAAGAAAAATCGGCACCGGTTGCAGTAGAAATAAAGGACCTTATAAAGAATAACGGCACATTTGTTTTAGGTCAATACACTGTTGAGCAGGTTTACCAAGGGATGAAAGGTATGGTAGGCATGGTTACCGAAACATCTAAATTAGATTCTGAAGAAGGGATTCGCTTTAGAGGTTATTCTATTCCTGAATTAAGAGAAAAATTACCGGTGAGCAAAGAAGGACCCGAACCATTACCCGAAGGAATTTTCTATTTGTTACTTACAGGCGAGATGCCAACATTGGAAAATGTTATTGAAGTAAATAATGAGTGGATGAAGCGCGCCATTGTTCCAAAATATGTTTTAGATATGTTGGACATGTTGCCGGAGAGAACTCACCCAATGACGCAGTTCAGTATGGCTATAATGGCATTGCAAACCGAATCTGTTTTTGCACAACGCTATCGCGAGGGTATGAACAAAAAAGATTATTGGGATCCGATGTACGAAGACGTGATGAATTTGATTGCACGTTTACCACGCATTGCCGCTTACATCTACAGAAAAACTTACAAGGAAGGAAAACACATTGAACCCAATCCTAAATTAGACTGGGCCGGCAACTTTGCACACATGCTTGGCTTTGAAGCATTGGATTTTCGCAAACTGATGCGCTTATATTTAACCATACATGCCGACCATGAGGGTGGAAATGTATCTGCACATGCAACACACTTGGTAGGTTCTGCTTTAAGCGATCCTTATTTATCGCTTGCAGCTGGTATGAACGGACTTGCAGGACCATTGCACGGATTGGCAGCACAGGAAGTAGCACGTTGGATTATTGAATTAAGAGAGAAATACAAAGGCGTTCCTACAAAAGAACAATTAGCCGAATACATTAAAAATACTTTAGCAGAAGGAAAAGTTGTTCCTGGTTATGGACATGCAGTTTTGCGTAAAACAGACCCACGTTATACAGCCCAACAAGAATTTGCTAAAAAATACATGGCAGATGATGAGTTGTTTAAAATAGTACAACTACTTTACGAGGTTACCCCTGAAATATTGAAATCAACAGGAAAAATTAAAAACCCATGGCCTAACGTTGATGCTCATAGCGGAATATTATTGATGCATTACGGTTTGGTTGAGTACGATTTTTATACTGTACTGTTTGGTGTGTCCCGCGCATTGGGAGTTCTTACTTCTTTATTGTGGGATAGAGTAATTGGTACGCCAATAGAAAGACCAAGTTCTGTAACAACAGATTGGATTAAACAAAAAATAAAATCAGGCGAGCCTGTAAAAATTGACGCATAAATCTTTAAATCATTAATTTTAAATATTAATTAAAAATGAACAAAAAAATGACTGGTACAATAGTTGGCAAAACGGGCAATGTAATTTTAAAATATATGAAAGCCCTTAACAAAACACTTATCTTAATTTTAGTTTCTGTTTTTTCTTTTGGTTTCTACATACAAAAGCCAACTGAAGGAGTAGGCATAGGAAACAAAGCTCCAGAGTTAGCATTTACTTCACCTGAAGGAAAAACATTAAAACTTTCGCAATTAAAAGGCAAAATAGTTTTAATTGACTTTTGGGCATCGTGGTGCGGACCATGCCGTATGGAAAACCCTAACGTGGTGGCTGCATACAACAAATACAACAAAGCAAAATTTAAAAATGCAAAAGGCTTTGAAGTGTTTAATGTTTCGTTAGATCAAAACAAAGACCGTTGGGTGCAAGCTATTAAGCAAGATAAATTAAACTGGCCCTGGCATGTGAGTGACTTAGGCGGATGGTATTCAAAGGGGGCTCAGATATATGGCGTAAACTCTATACCTGCAAGTTGGTTAATTGATCAAAATGGTATCGTAATAGCCCGCAATTTAAGGGGCCCAGCATTAGATGCAGAAATAGAAAAACTTTTAGCACAATAATTAATTAAGCTGAGTAAATCTGAAACCATGAACGGCAACTCTTAATTGAGTTGCCGTTCTTTTTTAAATAATGGTTCTTTTAATAATTGTTCTTGTATAAGCACTCAAGTCTCTGAATGTTATTTTCTATCTCTATTTTAAATTAAATTTGCCAAATCTGCCTACCACAATGAAGGTTGCTGTTTACGCCCGCCAAATACACGATAAGAATTTTTCTTACTTCTCTAAAGTTCTTGATGAGTTACAGAATATAAAAGCTGAAATAAGTTTATATGGGCCTTTACATTACACCACAGGCAAAAAACTTACTGCTTATAAGTATAATATGTACAGTACCGCCAGCGAGCTTAAAGGTAAAGTGGATTACCTTATAAGTATTGGTGGCGATGGTACCATACTTGACACATTACAGTTGGTTCAGGATTCGCAAATACCTGTGCTTGGTATAAATACCGGTAGGCTTGGTTTTTTATCAAGTGTGGGAAACAATCAAATTGCAACTTCTATAGACTCACTTAATAAAGGGCATTTTGTACTTGATAAACGTGCGCTTTTAAGATTAGAAACTAACGTTAATGTTTTGGGGGATGTTAATTATGCACTTAATGAACTTACCATACATAAAAAAGATAGTTCAAGCATGATCATCATCAATGCTTTTTTAAATGGAGAATACCTGAACTCGTATTGGGCAGATGGTCTTATAATTGCCACACCTACGGGTTCAACGGGCTATTCTTTAAGTTGTGGCGGACCTATTATAATGCCACAGTCGGGTAACTTTGTTATTACGCCCATTGCACCACATAACCTGAATGTAAGGCCCTTTGTGGTGCCCGACAAAAATGTTATTTCCTTAGAGATTGAAGGACGAAGTCAATATTTTTTAGCAACACTTGACTCGCGTTCTGTTACCATAGATAACAACGTTCAACTTGCGGTGAGAAAAGAAGAATTTACGTTTAACATCATAAGGCTTAATGATGAAAATTTTTTAGGAACCTTACGCTCCAAACTTAACTGGGGCTTAGATTCCAGAAACTGGTAAGCTAAGTTTATTGTCACTCAAATTAATATCATTTAAAAATGTCCTTGTTTCAAATGTCCAAAATATAAGGAAAGTTTTAAAGATAGCATGAGTTTAAAAAAATTATCTTTATGCCACTAAAATTCCTTAAAACTATGCGTTCAATAAAATGCTGTACCAAAACTTTTTTAACTCTTCTTTTCATTCTAAACATTTATCAATCGTTTGCGCAATACAATGGCAAACCACAGTACCAGATTGAAACACATAGGGCTGGTACTTACCTCGGCACATTCAATATAGAATTGTTTCCTTTAATAGCGCCTTTGCATACAAGAAATTTTGATAGCTTGGTTAGCGTACAGTTTTTTGACAGCACTGCATTTCATCGTGTGGTGCCGGGCTTTGTAATTCAAGGCGGAGACCCTAATTCCATTAACGGACCTATTTCAACCTGGGGACAAGGACAACCCTGGCAGCCTACTGTAAATGCAGAGTTTAATGTGGTACGGCATGAACGTGGCAGACTTGGCGCTGCACGCGATACCGATACCAACAGCGCCAACTCTCAGTTTTATATATGTGTTGCGCCTGCATTATTTCTTGATGGTCAATACACCGTTTATGGACAAGTTACCAATGGCATTGCCATAGTTGACACAATAGTTTCTGAGCCACGGGATGCCAACGATGTGCCTCTGCAAAAAATTGAAATGTTTGTTACTTATACAGGAATAGATTCTACGGTACCTGCTCCACCCACATTATCTGTACCTGCAGATAACGCCACCGGAATTACTAACACACAGTCCTTTCAGTGGAGTAGCGTGGCTGGGGCGGTAATGTACACCGTTGAATTTAGTAGCGATTCGCTATTCACTTCCATTGCGTTTTCAGGCAATGCAGGCATTACCTCTAAAACTTTTCTGCAAATACAGGGCTCACAGACCTATTGGTGGCGGGTAAAAGCCAATAATGGCGGAAAAGAAAGCGCCTATTCAATTCCATTTAAATTTAACAGTGCAACTGCTGCTGCAAATCTTATTTATCCTTCCGACAGTTCTACGGGTATTTCAACAAATCCTGTGTTTGTTTGGAATACTGCACAAGGTGCAACTGATTATACCTTGCAGGTAAGTAAGGGTAGTGTGTTTTCTACAGGCAATATCATTTATAATACCGATAGCATTGTTGACACTACCCAACAAGTATTCGGGCTCAATGCCAACTTCAGGTATTATTGGCGTGTGAGAAGTGCTACCAATGGCTCACAAGGTTTTTATTCTCTCAAATACACATTTCTTACCGATACAACTACTGGTATTCAAATGCTAACCAACAATGGAGTTGTGCTGCAAAAAATTTATCCAAACCCTGCGCAAAACATTCTTAACATCAAAATTGATTCTCATACAAACTCAACATCCTTAATGCTAATTACAGATGCATCAGGTAAAATCGTTTTAGAAAAATCAGTTATCTTAAACAAAGGCAAAAACGAATTTAGTACCAATATAAAAAACCTCTTAGCTGGCACATACAACATAATCATTACTAACAAAAATTTTGAAGTACGGGATCAGTTTCTCAAGAGGTAATTTCACACTAAATCTCCAAAGAAATCTTTAATTCTTGGCGCTGCCAAGAATGTTTTTAAAAAGAAGCTTAATACGCTTAAAAATAACTTTGGTTTAAACCTATTTTTTAATTAAAGCAAAGGGATTATTGATCGATTCAGAATTTCTTGTTTAGGCATTTATTTAAAAAAAATTCGTGCAGATTTATTAATGTTTTTTTGATAGATTCAACCATAATAATGAACCATACATATTTTTAAAATGGGCTTTATACTTTAAAAAAATAATGTAGGTTTAAAAATTCATTTTTATTTTAAACAGAGGTATTATTGAACTATACACAATTTTTGATTTTAGCACATATTTTTCAAAAATTCGTGTAAGTTTGCCGCCTCTAAAAAATAACCATTAAATACGTATAGTAATGCAAAGCAAAGGTGCTGTTAAATTTTTGGCAATTTTATTCGCAATCATCTGTCTCTACCATCTCTCGTTTACTTTAGTAACGTGGAGGCAGGAAAAAGCTGCGTTAGAAGCCACCGGTGGAGACCCTGTTAAATACAAAGCTTATTTAGATTCGTTAAGCACGCAAACTGTTTACAATCTTGGGGTAAAAAAATACACTTACCAAGAGTGTAAAGAAAAAGAAATAAATCTGGGTTTGGATTTAAAAGGCGGAATGAACGTTACAATGGAAGTAGGCGTTCAGGACTTGGTTCGCAATATGAGCAACAATCCTAACGATGTAACTTTAAATAAAGCCATAGAAACTGCAATGCAAATGCAGCAAAACAGCCAGGAAGATTTTGTTACACTTTTCGGTAGAGCTTTTGACCAGACTGCTCCGGGACAGAAACTTGCCGCACTTTACACTACTATGGATTTACAGAGCAGGGTTAATTTTAACTCTACAAATGCCGAAGTTGTAAAAGTTATTAAGCAGGAAGCAGATGCCGCCATAAGTCGTACCTACAATATTTTAAGAACGCGTATTGATAAATTTGGTGTAACACAACCAAACATTCAACAATTAGGTGCCGGACGTATTTTAATAGAATTGCCCGGTGTTAAAGAACCAGAGCGTGTGCGCAAACTTTTGCAGGGTACTGCTAAGCTTGAGTTTTGGGAAACTTACGATAACGCTGAAGCATTTCCATTTCTGGAGAAAATTAATACCGCTATTAAAACTTCGGAAACAAAAGATTCATTATTGAATTCTCTTAATGGTGATACAACCAATATTGCTTCTGTAGCTATTCCTGATTCAACAGCATTGGCAACAATTGATTCTGCTAACAAAAAGCCGTCATTACTTGATAAAATTGAAAGTGATACCAATAAAGCGCCATCTGACACTTCTGCCGAAGCGCAATTTGCAAAGTTCAGCAAAGAAAATCCTTTCTTCTCTTTAGTTACCCCTGCAATTTTCCAAAACCAAAACAATCAAAGCGAATATCGAAAAGGCCCTGTTGTTGGTTACGTGGCATTTAAAGACACAGGAAAGGTGAACGAAATTCTTTCTCGCCCCGAAGTGAAATCAATATTACCACGCGATTTGAAATTTCTATGGAGCGCCAAAGGTCCAACTAAAGATGCTAAAATTTTAGAGCTTATTGCAGTTAAAGTAAAAAGTCGCGATGGATCGGCTCCCTTAGATGGTGGTGCCATTGCCGATGCACGTCAGGATTTTGGTCAGTTTAACAGTTCACCGGAAATAAGCATGACCATGAACCCAGAAGGTGCTAAAACATGGAAGCGCTTAACTGGCGAAAACGTAAATAAATCAATTGCCATTGTACTAGACAATTTGGTTTACTCATATCCAAATGTTATTGGTGAAATTGCAGGTGGTCGCTCGTCTATTACCGGTAATTTTGAAATTAGTGAAGCACAGGATTTGGCAAACATCTTAAAAGCAGGTAAACTACCTGCTCCTGCTCACATTGTTTCTGAAGCTGTTGTTGGCCCATCATTAGGTCAGGAAGCAGTTAACAGTGGATTAATGTCTTTTGTAATTGCCTTTCTAATTGTACTTGCTTACATGGCATTTTATTATAACAAAGCGGGGTTGGTTGCTAACGTTGCATTGCTTTGCAACATGTTTTTTATCATAGGAGTTTTATCAGCTTACGGTGCAGTTCTTACCCTACCCGGCATAGCAGGTATAGTGCTTGTAATTGGTATGAGTGTAGATGCCAATATTCTAATTTTTGAACGTGTGCGTGAAGAACTTGCGGCAGGCAAAGGAATGAGGCTTGCTATAAGTGATGGATTTAAACATGCACTTTCATCTATTGTTGACTCCAACCTTACCACATTAATTCTTGGTATTATCTTATTTGTTTTCGGTTCCGGTCCAATACAGGGTTTTGCCACCACCTTAATCATTGGTATCTTAACCTCAATGTTCTCGGCATTATTTATTACACGTTTAATACTGGAATGGTTATTAGGCAAAAACAAAGAGATAAGTTTTGGGAACAGTATGACCATAAATGCTTTCCGCAACTTTAACTTCAACTTTGTTGGCAACCGTAAAAAATACTATATCATTTCATCTATTATTATTGTTGCAGGTATAACTTCTCTTGTTACCAAAGGCTTCAACTTTGGCGTTGATTTCAAGGGAGGAAGATCCTATGTAGTTCAGTTTGCTGAAAACGTACAAAGCGACAAGGTGCGCGAACAACTTTCAACTCCATTTATATCAGCCCCAGAGGTAAAAACGTTTGGCACGGACAACCGCTTAAAGATTACTACAACTTATCTTATTGAATCCAATTCATCAGATGCGGAGGCACAAGTTACAGAGGCGCTTTACAATGGACTAAAATCCTATTTCCCTAATACTGATTTAGAAACTTTTAAAGCCAAAAATATAATTACCTCAGCTAAAGTAGGCGCAACAGTTGCCGATGATATTAAATCGTCAGCTGTGTGGTCTATTTTAATTTCGTGCTTACTTATGTTTATTTATATTTGGATAAGGTTTAAAAAATGGCAATTTGGAATAGGTGCAACCATTGCTTTATTTCATGATGCCTTGGTGGTAATGGCAATTTACACAATATGCAACGGCATAGTTCCTTTCACACTTGAAGTCGACCAGGCATTTATAGCAGCAGTATTAACTGTAATGGGTTACTCAATGACAGATACCGTAGTGGTTTTTGACCGCATAAGAGAATTTTTGGGTATGCACAGAACCAGCGATATGAAACCTGTAATTAATAACGCGTTAAATGCAACCCTTAGTCGTACTATGAATACCTCATTAACAACCTTTTTTACACTGCTTGCCATTTTTATTTTTGGAGGAGATGTTATTAGAGGTTTTACATTTGCATTATTGGTAGGAATAGTAGTAGGAACCTACTCATCTTTATGTGTTGCTACACCTGTACTTATTGACTTAACCAAAAACAATAAATAAGTTTAACTTAAAACCAAAAACAAAATGAGAAAATTAATTGCATTATGTATTGTAGTTGCCGCTTCAACGCAGTTGTTTGCACAAGAACACTTCGGAAAAAAAATTACTGCTGAAGGCGCCATAACCATGGCTGAATTAGATGCCCAACTTAAAGACAAAGATAAAGTTGAAGCAAAAGTTACAGGCAAGGTAAGTGCTATTTGCAAAGCAATGGGCTGTTGGATGAAAATGGAAAGAGAAGGTGGTGAGGCTATGATGGTAAAAATGAAAGACCACAAATTTTATCTTCCAAAAGACTGCGAAGGAAAAACGGCAACAATTGAAGGTGTGGCTTCTGTTAAAAAAAGAACAGTTGAGGAGTTAAAGCATTATGCCGAAGACGAAGGTAAAAGTCAGGCAGAGATTGATGCTATTAAAGAGCCAACTGAAGAAGTGGTTTTTATTGCTGCCGGAGTAATTCTTCAATAACGATTTTATAAGTTATTTAAAAGCCTGCTTCGGAATGAAGCAGGCTTTTTTGCTTTTGGTATTTAAACTTAATGAGAACATTGAACCCCCACACTAACCCCTTGAAAAAAAGTTTCTAAAGTGCATACGTTTTTAAAACCTTATTTGTACTTTAGACGGTATCAAATCACATGTGTCTAATCCAGAAATCCTCCATCACATGAACAAAACATTTTTACTATTCCTATTCTTACTCACAGCAATTCTTTATTCTGCTCGAATAGATGCACAACGCGCAATGAACATTGGAGTTGCAACAGGCTTTACCAATTATTTTGGAGATTTGGGAAATGATGAGTTTTACCAGGGCTCGTCAACACGCCCGGGAGCCTCTTTAACCTTCCGCAACTTTTTAAATAACCCTGCTAAAACAGGTATGCAGTATCAATCGTTTGACGTGGAGACACGACTTTCGTGGCAGCGCATAGGTTACGATGAAACAAAGCCAATCGGCTCTAGGGAGGGTTATGATTTAAGGAACTACGGTCGTGGCTTAAGTTTCAGGACTGATGTTCTTGGGTTTTCTTCTCACCTTAGTTATACATGGTACCCCAACAAACGCAAACCTTTAGATAAGCAAGGTGCTGTTATGTTTGGATATATAGGTTTGGGTATTTTTTATGCAAACCCGAAAGCCGATTTATTTTTAGGTGATATTGACATTAACAACCGTTATTATTTTTGGAATGATGGCACTGTGCGCGATGCTCCTCAGGAAGGTGAACATGCCAACCCAAACGCAAATGTTATCAAAAAGGATGGCAAATACGAAACCGATTTGCACGACTGGAAAACAGAAGGACAAGGCTTTACTAGCGAACTTGGACAAAAGCCTCCTTACAACCTCCTTCACATAGGCATTCCTATGGGTTTTGGCTGGAGATGGGGAATTGCAAAAAACATTACGCTTTCTGCAGAGTTTAGCTATTATAAATTTGTAACAGATTATTTAGATGATGTGAGTGAACGCTATGCCACTTACGAAGAAATTGCAGCCAACTACCCTGACGATGCCGAAAAACAAGAACTTGCAAAATACATAAGTGACCCTACCGGTAAAGGCACCAACGGTTTTAATGGAGAGCAAACCAGCAAACGTGGAAATAAAATTAAAACTGATGGATATACTTATATTAGCATGGAAATAGCATACAAGTTAGACTTCTTTAATTTTAAGAAAATTAAGTAATTTTTTAACAGTTTATAAGTGTTAAACAAAAAGCATTGGTGTTTACCAATGCTTTTTGTTTTAATTACACTTGAATGTTAGAAGGTAGGTTTATTTATTTCAATCTTAATACCTTTGTGCAGTATGTGCGGCATTTTAGGATTGATAAACAAAGATGAAACAGATCAATCTCTTTCAAAAAATTTTAAAGCGGCTTTAAATTGCCTGCAAAAACGTGGCCCTGATAGCGAAGGCATATACTACAATTCAAAAGTTTTATTAGGGCATAGACGGCTTTCTATTATAGATACCAGCAATTTGGGCGCACAACCCATGACGGATGCAAGCAACCGTTATGTAATAATTTTTAATGGCGAATTTTTTAATTTTAATCATCACAAAAGTTTTGTTGAATCGAAAGGCTACAAGCTTAAATCGCATAGCGATACAGAGGTGCTACTCTATCTTTACATTATTGAAAAAGAAAAATGTTTAGATCGAATAAATGGCTTTTTTTCTCTTGCCATTTATGATAAAGAAGATGAAACTTTATTTATTGCCCGCGACAGGTATGGCGTAAAACCACTATTGATTTTTAGTGATGAAAAAAGTTTTGCTTTTTCGTCAGAAATGAAATCATTGATGTCGTTGGGCATTAAAAAGGAAATAAACCGCCAGAGCCTGTTAACTTATTTGCAGTTAAATTATATACCCAGCCCCTACTCTATTTTAAACAATGTGCGCAAGTTGTTGCCGGGCTCTTATATTTTTTACGATTGCAAAAAAAATGAAATAACAGAGGAGAAAAAATTTTATCATCTTCCTGTTCATCAGCATTTGCACCACACACCATCTTATGAGGAGGCCAAGCAAAAACTTTACACCTTGCTGGAAGAATCGGTGCAAAAAAGAATGATAAGTGATGTGCCACTGGGTTCTTTTTTAAGTGGTGGTATAGATTCATCAGTGATATCTGCATTGGCAGCACGCCATACAAAACATTTAAAAACTTTTAGCATTGGTTTTAAAGATGAGCCCATGTTTGATGAAACAAAGTATGCGCAACTTGTTGCTAAAAAGCATAAGACAGAGCATACGGTTTTTAAATTGAGCAATAGCGATTTGTATGAAGTACTGCATGATGTGCTGAATTATATTGATGAGCCTTTTGCAGATTCATCGGCATTAAATGTTTTTATTTTAAGCAGGCAAACGCGTAAGCATGTAACCGTGGCATTAAGTGGTGATGGTGCCGATGAAATTTTTGGCGGCTATAATAAGCACCGTGCTGAGTGGCTTATAAGAAATAACAAGTCGTTTACCAATACCTTAAAGTTATTTTCGCCCCTGTTAAGTACCATTTCAGGTTCGCGCAATTCTAAATACGGAAATAAATTACGCCAGTTGCACCGCTTTGCAAATGGTGCAAAGCAAAATGCTGCTAACCGTTATTGGCGCTGGTGCAGTTTTATAGACGAGCATCATGCACAGTCATTGCTCAAGCAAAAACATGATAGTGATGATGTTAATCACCCTAAAAATTATTTTACCAACTCTGTTACAGGAGGAAGTGATATGAATGATGTTTTTGAGGCTGATGTAAATTTAGTCTTGCAGGGCGATATGCTCGTTAAGGTTGATTTAATGAGTATGGCAAACAGCCTAGAGGTGAGAACTCCATTCTTAGATTTTGAAATGGTTAATTATGCTTTTGGTTTGCCCTCTGCATATAAAATAGACCGGCAAAATCAGAAAAAAATTATTAAAGATGCTTTTAGAGAATTGTTGCCGGTAGAAATTTTCAAACGCGGCAAACAAGGTTTTGAAGTTCCGTTGCTAAAATGGTTTCGTACGGAGTTAAAAGAATTTATTATTGCCGATTTGCTCAACGATAAATTTATTGAAGAACAAAATATTTTTGATGTGAGTTCTATTAGAAAACTTAAGCTACAACTTTTTTCCAACAACCCTGGTGAAATACATGCACAAATATGGGGGCTGATAGTTTTTCAACATTGGTATAAAAAATATTTTCTGGGATGATTAACCACCGTAGTTTGTTTTTGCAATACATGGCGCAAACAAGCCCTGCTCCTATTGGAATTGAAATAACAAAAGCCGAAGGCTCATTTTTATTTGATTCTGCCGGAAAAAAATATATAGACCTTATTTCCGGAATTTCAGTTTGCAGCCTTGGTCATAATCATCCAAAAATTAATGCAGCAATAAAAAAACAGGTTGATACTTACACGCACGTAATGGTTTATGGCGAGTTAATACAATCTCCACAAACATTGCTTGCGCAAAAGTTAAGCTCACTGCTTCCTCAAAACTTAAATTGTACTTATTTTACCAACTCAGGTGCAGAGGCTATTGATGGTGCTTTAAAACTTTCGAGAAGATTTACGGGTAAATACGAAATTGTTGCGTTTAAAAATTCCTATCACGGTAGTTCTACAGGCCCGTTAAGTTTAATGAGTGATGAGTATTTCACTTCTCCATTCAAACCTTTATTGCCCGGTGTAAAATTTTTAGACTTTAATAAAGTTAATCAACTTGAAAATATTACAACGCAAACGGCATGTGTAGTTGCTGAAGTAATTAAATCGGAAGAAGGGTATAAACTACCTTCCGAAAATTTCTTAGAAGAATTGCGCAAGCGATGTACACAAACCGGAACACTTTTGATTTTTGACGAAAGCCAAAGCGGCATGGGCCGCACAGGAAAAATGTTCGCGTTTGAAAAATATAATGTTGTGCCTGATGTACTTGTGTTATCAAAAGCATTGGGCGGAGGTATGCCACTTGGCGCATTTATCACTTCTACAGAAGTAATGCAAAGTTTATCTAACAATCCGGTACTTGGGCACATTACGACTTTTGGCGGACATCCGGTTTGTTGCGCGGCATCTTTAGCTGCAATAGAATCGCTAATTGAGAAAAATATTTTATCAGGCATTGAAGAAAAAGAATCAATTATAAGAAATCAGCTAACGCACACTGCAATAAAAAATATTTCTGGTTGTGGTTTAATGTTGTCATTGGAATTTGAATCAAAAGAAACAAACCTTGAAATAATAAAACAATGCATTACAAACGGATTATTTACCGATTGGTTTTTGTTTGCTGAAAATAAGATGAGAATTACACCACCGTTAAATATTGCCAATAGCGTTTTATTAGAAGCTTGCAGTATAATTACTCAGTGCATAAGGAGAGTTACTCAAGAAAAATAAAAAAAACCATTCAGACAAACTTAATGTGTCAAAAACTACTTTAGCACGAAGATTGAAATACGCATTACAACATCAAACTAAAAATATATGAATGTACTTATTATTGAAGATGAAAAAGGTTTGTCGCATGAAATAGAAATATTTTTGACCAAACAAGGTTACCACTGCGACTCTGCGTTTACAGGAAAAAAAGCAACAGAAAATTTGTTTGTAAACACTTATGATTTTGTGTTGCTCGATTTAGGCTTGCCTGATATGAGTGGATTTGACATTTTGCGCGAAGCCAAGAAAAACAGTGTTGACAGTGCATTTATTGTTCTAACTGCCCGCAGCGAGGTGGATGATAAAATTCAGGGGCTTGATTTAGGTGCGGATGATTATTTGGCAAAACCATTTTCGTTGCCCGAATTGCAAGCACGTATGCAGGCTATTTTAAGACGCAAGCATGGAATTAAGGTGCAAACAATGGATATAAATGGTTTTATAATGGATTACCAAAACCGCACCTTAGATTACGACAATAAGCCTGTTATTCTTACAAAAAAAGAATTTGATTTGCTTAACTATCTTGCTTTGCATAAAGGAAGAGTATTAACACGCTCTCAACTCACAGAGCACATTTGGGGCGATGTGGCAGATGATGATTATGACTCTAATTACATTGACGTACATATGAAAAATTTACGTAAAAAACTGTCAGCACATGCACCTTGCGATTGGATTGAAACCGTAAGAGGTATTGGTTATCGGTTAAATATGAAATAGTACTTGCATCTGAAATTTTAACGCAAAGAAGTCAGCAATCGATTATTTATTTTGGCTGTCGTCTTTGCGTTTCTGTTTTAATTATCCATCAATAAAAGCAAAATTAATTTGAAACTACAACTCAAACTTGCAATATATAATGCACTGTCAAAAGCGCTTATTGTGCTTGTGTTTGGCGCTGTATTGCCAATGATTGTAGAGCGAGTTGTTTACAACCACACCGATAATAAATTGTATGCGCGCACAGAAAAAGTTTTAAAAATTATTGAGCGCGGAGGCATTAATGATATTTCGCGTGAAAGTGATTGTACTTTTGAAAGTTTTAATATTTTAAAGGAAGAGTTTATTTTAATTGAACCTATACAAGACCCAAAAGAAGTAAAACCTGCAGAGGTAAGAACAGAAGATTACATTATTGAAGGCGAAACTTTAAAACATCGTTTAATCAAACAACCCTTTGTTTATGATAATCAGATTTATCTTTTAACAATTGGTGAGGGTGTTGAGGCTGTTGAGCATTTAAAATCGACTATTGCAAAGTTTTGCCTTGTAGCCACCATCATACTTATTTTTATTTCCATATTTATTGATATTGGTTTTGTGCGGTTAATGCTTAAGCCTTTCAACAAAATAATAGAAAACAAATTGACTCGTACCCACGATGCTGTTCATTTTGATGTTACCCCAGTTAAAAGCACCACTTATGAATTCAGGCATTTAGATAACAGCATCAATGAAATGATGCAGCGTGTAAAAAAATCTTTCCTTATTGAAAAAGAATTTATTACCAATGTAAGCCACGAATTACAAACCCCAATCACCATTTTAAAATCTCGTTTTGAAAACATGCTGGTGGACGAAAACGTGCCGGAAGATGTTGCAGTGAAAATTGATGACTCCATAAAAACGCTAAACAGGCTCAGCAAAATTGTAAAAGCCTTGTTAATGATTTCACGAATAGAAAATGAGCAATACCTAAAAAATGAAACTGCCGATATAAAAGAAATTACTGATGAAATTTACGAGGATATTCATGAAAGGTTGAATGACAAGAATATTACATTTTATAATAACATACAACAAACTCATATTGTATCTCCTGCAAACAAATCTTTAATTTACACTTTGCTCTATAATTTAATAGGCAATGCCATTAAATACAATGTTCCTAATGGAACTATTACGCTTAGAAACACTTCTGTTAACGACAAATATTCAATTGAAATAACAGATACAGGAAAGGGAATAGCCGAAGAAAACATACCACATATTTTTGAACGTTTCCGCAAGTTTAATAATGCCGATGAGCCCAGCTACGGGCTTGGTTTAGCCATTGTTAAAACAATTGCAGGGTTTCACCATATTGAAATACAGGTAGAATCGAAAGAATTAAAAGGTACTACCTTCAGGCTTGTTTTTAAATGAGAATTAAAACAAATATGTTTTTTTTAACGTATAAAACGAGTCATAGTTTTAAAGATTTTATTTCATTTTCAATTCACAGCGCGCGTACTATTTTTGAACACACAATTCGATACTAAAATGTTAAGGCTTGCAACTACTTTATTTTTTTTAAGTGCTGTTTCATTAAACAGCGTGGCTCAACAAAATGTTCGTGTTATTCAAACTTCGGGAAACGGAAACACCAGGCAAATAAATAACACTAATGTCCCAGTAATTGAAAAAAAAGCGCAGCATAAAATGTCGCCTAATTCTTCTTCAGATAAAAACGACAACAGAAAGACTATTAAGCCTGCAAGCTACAGCAAATCGCAAATGCGAAATCAATCGCAAATGCGAAATCAATCGCAAAAATCTAAATAAAACAGCATCCCGCACATGCGGGATTTTTTCTTGCCTTTAATTTTCCTGCCACAAGTAAATCCTATTTTGTAATTTGGTCAAAATTAGTTTGGTATTTACAAGCATTTAAAATATACGATAGCTTTTACGTTTTGCCTCTTACAGATCGCGCAGGGGCAAATACAATCTTATATTTCAGAAAAAAGCCTTTCGCTTGATGCTGAATATGCCATTGAAATTTTCAACACAGAAAATGGTTTACCGCAAAATTCAGTAATAGATATTTTGCAAACGAGTGATGGTTTTTTGTGGGTATCAACTTTTGCGGGCTTAGTTAAGTTTGATGGAGTTAAGTTTATTGTTTACAATGTCCAAAGTAATAAAGGTTTACTGTCAAACATCTCCTTAAAATTACTTGAATCGGCTGATAAGATTCTCTACACAATTGATGATGCCGGAAGATTACTAAAGTTTGACGGAACAAGGTTTCACGTTTTAAGTAAAACAATTTCTCAGATAAAAGTTAACTCTATTTGCTCTTCAACAAACGGTAAGTTACTCGTTTCTACCAGCAAAAACGAAGTGTTTGAAGTGAACGGAGAGGATTTTAACTTTATTTTGAAAGTAAACCAACAAAACCTTTTGGGACTTATCTCTTCAAAAAATGGAGACATTTATCTCAAATGCAGCAAGGGATTATTTACATACAATGACGGACTGCTTACCCCCGTTTTAGAGTTTGATGAGATGACAGTGTACGATATTAAAAGCGATTTGGACAATAACTTATGGGTAAGCACATCTACAGGGCTGTATAAAGTTAAGGATGATGAAACTGAACTTGTAAACGTTCCTGACTTTTCATTTAAGAGCGATACTAAAATTTTTATTGACCACAGAAATACCATTTGGATTTATAATGATATCGGAATTTTATACTCGGCTCAAAGTGATTTTACGCAACTTAACGAAGAGCATGGATTATCGTCCACAAACATTAGAGTGCTGTTTGAAGACAAAGAAAAAAACCTCTGGGTTGGTACAAACAACAACGGTTTAAATAAACTTCGTTACAAACTTTTTAGGTGTATTTCACAAGAAGATGGTTTGCTCGCTGACGGGGTAGCACCACTTTTAAAACTATCAGACCAAACCATTTTAGCGGGTAACAACTGCGGAGGGATTAACCGGTTTATCTACGGCAAAATATTTAAGAGCAAAATTCCTGAAAACAACTGTGTGTGGAGTTTAATGGAGGATGAGAAAAAGAACATCTGGATTGGAACTTATGGGGGAGGTCTTTACATTTATAATTCCGATAAAGAAATTTATCGATTTGACAGAAGAAATAATTTTCCTGCCGAATCAGTTTTTGCATTGCTTTCTGACAAAAACAATAACGTATGGGTTGGTACTGACATCGGCTTGTTTATCATCAATAAAAATAATTATGCGGTTACAAAGTTTAAATCTGAAATTTTTAACTCTAAAATCAATTATTTTTTACTGGATTCTAAAAATATAATTTGGGTAGGAACAAACAATGGCTTATATAAAATTTCGGGCACAGAAATAGAAGCATTTAATACTTACAATGGTTTGCCATCAAATACTATCAGAACAATTTTTGAAGATGCTGATGAAAATATTTGGATTGGAACAGTTGGTGGAGGATTGTGCAGGTTTAAAAACAATCAACTGCATTTATATAGCAACTTAATAAATGTATTGGGACCGGATATTTTTTGCCTTACATTAGATGATGAGGATCGTTTTTGGATAACTTCTAACAAGGGAATGTATGAGGTTAGCCGGAAGGAATTGATTGAGCATGCCGGCAACCAGCAAGTGAGTTTAAATTTTAATTTTTATGGAAGGCGCGATGGACTAAAGACAAATGAATTTAACTCTGGCTTTCAACCAAACGTTTTAAACGAAACTGATAAACAAATATGGTTTCCTACCATAAAAGGAGTTGCCATACTGAACAAATATCGATACACTAAAAACGAATACACACCTGAAATTTTTATTGAAAGAATTTTAGTTGATAACGAAGAAAAGATATCAGATAGTACTTTGTCATTGTCACGCGATGTAAAATCTTTGGAGTTCTTTTTTACTGCACCGCGTTTTCATCAGCCCGATAAAGTTTTTTTTGAATTTAAACTTGAAGGACTAAACAATGAATGGAGTCCTGCAACAAACAGTAGGTTTGCACGGTTTGCCACCATAAAACCTGGTAACTATTTTTTTAAAGTGCGGTTGTTTTCAAAACCAGAAACAGAAAAGAAAATTAAAATTTCTATACCAATTCCTATCTGGCAAGAGCAATGGTTCATAGTTTCGACCTATGCAGGATTTATATTGTTGCTTTCACTTTTAATGTACTTGCGCATAAGGCATGTTCGCAAAAGAGAAATAGCACGTGCAGAGGTGAATAAAAATTTTGCTGAGCTTGAACTCAAGGCACTTCAGAGTCAAATGAATCCGCATTTTATTTTTAACTGCCTTAACACCATCAAATATTTTATCACAACCAATAATCACCAAAGCGCAAATAAATACCTAGGTAAATTTTCTAAACTGTTGCGTATGTTCTTAGACCAATCTAAATCTGTAACCATAACTTTAGATCAGGAAATAAATCTTTTGCGTTTGTATATTGAACTCGAGCAAATGCGCTTTAGCGAAGGGTTTAACTTTCACCTGCAAGTGGAATCAGACTTAGATTATCGAAATATTGAACTCCCCGGCACACTCTTTCAGCCTTATGTAGAAAATGCCATTAATCATGGCTTGATAAATTTAAAGCGAAAAGGAAACCTTAGCATTACTTTTAAAGAAGAAAACAGCGTTTTAATAGGCACCATAGATGATGACGGCATTGGACGTGATGAGTCCAAAAAATTAAAAAGCCAGAGTACCTTAAATCATACATCGCATGGCATGAAATTGATTGAGGACAGAATTAAAACCATAAATTTTATTAAAAACAGTACTATTGAAACCCAAATAATTGATAAACGTGATAAAGATAACAAGCCGATTGGCACACAAATAATAATTAAGATACCTTTACAAAAAAATTAATATCATGTTGCAAGCAGTAATTATTGACGATGAAGCAAAAGGACGTGAACTCATTAAAATGATTATAACCGCCAATTGCCCCGGTGTAAAAATTGCCGGTGAAGCATCTAACATTAAAGAAGGCTACGAGTTAATTATGCGAACTGAGCCGCATCTTGTTTTTTTAGATATTGAAATGCCCGGAGGCAGCGGCTTTGATTTGCTTGCTCGCATAAACGAAATAAATTTTGATGTGGTGTTTATAACAGCATTTGATCAATATGCAATTAAAGCCATAAAATTTTCGGCATTAGATTATTTGTTAAAACCGGTTGATGAGGAAGAGTTAATTGCCATTGTAAAAAAAGTGGAGAACAATTATGTGCGTAAAACGCATAACAATGCCGTTGCCAATCTTTTAAACAATACGAAAAAGCACAGTGAAAATCCAAAGATTGGTTTGACAACTACTGATGGGCTTGACTTTATTGAAATAAAGAACATTATGCGCTGTGAGGCTGATGGCAAATACACGTCTGTTTTTTTAAACAATGAAAAAAAATTATTGGTGAGTAAGAATCTAAAGGAGTTTGAAGATTTACTAATTGAATTTAATTTTTTCCGAATACACCATTCGCACCTAGTTAATTTAGATTATATAAAAAAATACCAGAGCGGCAGAGGCGGCTATGTGATAATGAACGATGGAAGTACCATTACAGTTTCTCAGCGCAAAAAAGAAGAATTCCTTAGTAACCTCCGCAAAGTATAAAAGCACTTGTTAAATTCGCCACCGCTTTAAGGCTATGGATATACTTATTAAGTCAGCAAAAATTATAAACCCAGCTTCCGAACATCATCTTAAAACAAGAGATATTTTAATTGTTAACGGAAAGATAAAATCTATTGCGGCAAATATTAGTGGTGATGAATGGGCTGAAATAAAAAAATACAGCTCTAAAAATTTGCATGTTTCAACCGGCTGGATTGATTTAAAGTGCAACCTTGGCGAACCAGGGTTAGAGCACAAAGAAGACTTAACCACAGGACTTAAGGCTGCGGCTGCCGGTGGTTTTACCACGGTACTAATAATGCCGTCAACCAAGCCGCCTATACAAAGCAAAGCTGATGTTGAATTTATACAGAGCAAAACAAAGCTCAATTTAGTAACCGTTTTAGTGGCTGGTTCGTTAAGTGTAAATGGTAACCAAACTGAAATGGCTGAACTGTATGATATGTACAAAGCAGGTGCAGTTGCATTTACCGATGACAAAAAATGCAACCATTCATCAGGTTTCATTATTCGTGCATTACAATATTGCAAAACTTTTAATGCACCGGTAATTGTTTTTGCCGATGATGATTCACTCAACAATGGTGCATTAATAAACGAAAGCCCTTCAAGCGTAAAAACAGGAATAAAAGGCTCACCTGTCATTGCTGAAGAACTGATAACATCACGTAACATTAAACTTTGCAATTATGCCGAAGGGCGCATGCACTTTTCTACTGTATCAACTCCGCAGGCCGCGCAACTTGTTAAGCAGGCAAAAAATAAAGGCACCAACATTACTGCCGAAGTAGCTGCACACTATTTATTGCTTGACGAAAGCAATGTAGAATCCTTTAACAGCAATTACAAAGTGAAACCTGTGTTGCGAAGCAAGAGTGACATTAGTACCTTAAAAAAAGCTGTGGCTGATGGAACAATAGATGCTATTTGCAGCGACCACTCACCACAAGATATTGAAAGCAAAGAGGTAGAGTACGATTTTGCAGCGCATGGTGTTATTGGCTTTGAAACATGCTATGCTGTGGCAAATACAGCATTGCGCAACAGCATGAGCAGCGAAGAAATTATTGAAAAATTTACAACCGGACCCGAAAAAGTTCTTGCATTAACACCTTTAAAAATTGAAACTGGTGCCGATGCCAACCTAACACTTTTTAACCCTGAGCTTGAATGGACTTTTACCAAAGAAAACATTTACTCCAAATCAAACAACACACCTTTTATTGGAACTACATTTATTGGAAAAGTATTGGCGGTGGCCAATAATAATAAGTGGTTTGAGGTTTAGGCTTTAATGGTAAAACGGTTAGTTGCTTACAAATTATCCGCACTAAACATAAACGGCAGTAGTGCCTTTACATTATCAATAATAATAACCTTACCGTTTTCGCCTTGCATAATTAACCGTATGGCATGTTTGTATCTGTGTTCATATTCTGCCATTACCTGCCTGCAATCACCACATGGGCTTACAGGGCGTGGCACCGGATTGCCGCCTGCATAAGCAGCTATAGCTATTGATTTAATTTTTACATCGGGGTTATGCGCTCCTGCTGCAAAAACTGCTACACGCTCTGCACACAATCCGCTTGGGTATGCAGCATTCTCCTGGTTACTGCCGGTAACCACCACCCCATTCTCCAACAATACGGCAGCGCCAACATGATAATCAGAGTAAGGTGCATAAGCAGTTTGTGATGCTTTTTGCGCCCGCATCAATAAGTTTTTATCTTCAGCATTTAGCTCTTCAACAGAAGTATAAAGTTCATAAGCCGAGCATGTTTCAATTTTTTCCATCCTATAATTTTACGGAAATAAAAGTAACAGATTATTAAATAACTTTGGCGGTATATTAAAAAATCAAAACCATAATGACTTTTGAATTTAAAATTGAAGAAAAGAAAGACCATGTTGTAATTTCTCTAAAAGGAAATTTATTGCAGCTAAATCAGACAATAGATTTTATGGATGAATTAAATGCCTTACTTGCTCAGAACTATGCCGTGTTTCATATTTATTTAAACGACCTTAATACAAACAGCAATGGCATCCAACTGCTTGTTAACATACTTACCAAAGCAAGAATTGCCGGTGGCGATGCACATTTCTATAATGCGTCAAAAGAGGTTGTTGACACACTAGCAACCTTAAAGCTTAACATGGTAATTAAACCTGTTGTAAGTGAATTGACCACTGCCGGAAGCTAAAATATACTTTGAGATTGTCAGAAAAAACAACAAAACAGCAGTAGCAGTTCAAACCTACACTTTCTCTACCAGCAGCCTTTCACAAACTATATGACTCAATGCTTCCTTATCATACTTACCATAGCTAACTAACATTGTTTGGTCAAACTGTTCTATAAACTTTACCTTCAACTTCATACCCAAACTTAAATGGCGACTGTTAAGGAATTTTAAAAAATCTTTTGATGTGTTTATTACTGCCGATAGCTTAACCACTTCATCCGCCTCACATTCACTCAGCTTTCTATACTGCTTCCATACCATTTTTCCATTTTTATCAGGTATTGGTGAACCATGTGGATCTAATTTCGGGTAACCAAGAAGTTTATCCATTTTTTCAAAAAACTCAGCCGACTGTATATGTTCAACCTGCTCGGCAATACTATGCACTTCCTCCCAGCCAAAGCCCATCTTCTCCACTAAAAACATTTCGGTAAGTCTGTGCTTGCGTATAATAAATGCGGCTTCCTTTCTTCCTTTCTCTGTTAACCGTAAGGGTTTGTAACTCTGGTAATATACCAATTTTTTTGCCGAAAGTTTTTTCATCATGCTGGTAACGGTAGGCATTTTTATCTCCAACCGCTTAGAAAGCTCATTCACATTTACTTCCCCTTTATCATTCGAAAGACTGAGCATCGATTTCAGGTAATTTTCTTCTGCAAGTGAATTCATTTCGCAAATATAAAAATTGAACTTAACCTCATCTTACCCATAAAATAATACCTATCAAATAAATTAGTTAGTTTAATCTAACTTATTACATTTGCACATCAAACTATTATTTTAAATTAAAATGAGATATAAAAAATTGCCGCTCATTTCAATTGTTGCATTTGCAGTGGCAGTTATCGCTTCCTGCGAAAAACTTGCTCCACAGGCTCCTTCAGATGATGAAATACTTGACGGTCCGCTTGAAGGACTTACAAACGAGCAACATGCGCTGTTTATAAAGGGCGATGTGGGATTTAACGATATGATTTTTACTGCTGAAACAGGTCTTGGCCCCACCTTTGTAGCCACGAGTTGCGGAAGCTGCCATGCAGGTGACGGAAAGGGGCATCCTTTTACAACTCTTACCCGCTTTGGGCAAACTAATCAAACAGGTAACCAGTTTTTGCATTTGGGAGGACCCCAGCTTCAAAATAGGGCTTTGCCAGGCTACGCACCCGAACAAATTCCCACGGGCGCTACGTTTTCAAAATTTACTCCCCCTGCAGTAAGCGGTTTAGGATTTTTATACAGTGTTACAGATGCTGATATTATTGCAATGTCCGATCCTACCGATGCTGATGGCGATGGTATTTCCGGCACTCCTAACTGGATAAACATTCCTGCCTATTCAACAGTTAATCAAAATGCACTTACGCAAGGCGGCAAATACATTGGGCGCTTCGGCAGAAAAGCCGGGGCTTACGATTTGTTGCAGCAAACTTCTGATGCCTTTGCCCAGGATATGGGAATTAACTCAGTTTACAACCCCGTGGATGTGTATAGCGGACTTGAAATTGACCCTGAAGTTTCAACCCAAACAGTTAACGATATAGTATTTTATCTTAAAACGCTAAAAGCCCCTATTCAGCGAAATCAAAATGATGCGCAGGTTGTAATGGGGAAGAATATTTTTAGTCAGATCAATTGCTCTTCGTGTCATAAACCAGCGCTTACAACAGGCTACTCTCCTATTGAGCCTTTATCATTTAAAGAATTTTATCCTTACACCGATATGCTTTTGCATGACATGGGTACCACATTGGACGATGGTTATACTGAAGGAAATGCTTTGACAAGTGAATGGCGGACTCCGCCACTATGGGGCCTTGGGCTTTCGCCAAATTCACAAGGGGGGCAATATTTCCTGATGCATGATGGAAGAGCACAAAGCATTGAAGAAGCCATTTTGCTGCACGGTGGCGAAGCGCAAAGCAGCAAACTTCAATATCAAAACCTTTCGCAAAGCGAAAGAGACGCATTACTTAAATTTTTAGAATCTTTGTAGTGGACAGAAAAGAATTTATAAAGACCTGTTGCCTAGCAGGCTTAGGTACAACGGCATTATCAGCCGTATTACAGGGTTGTGCCGCTTCTAACTATTATGCCAAAACCATTGCAGCAAATAATGTTATCACCATTGGTAAATCTGAATTTTTGCAGGTAAAAAAAGATAAAACTATTTTACGCAAGTATGTTTTGGTAAAAGTTGATAAATTCAACTTCCCCATTTGCATTTACAATTTAGATCAGCAAAAGTATTCTGCCATACTTATGGAGTGTACTCATAACAGTTGCGAACTGCGTCCGCAAGGAAATTACGTAGTATGCCCCTGTCATGGCAGTGAATTTAGCAATACGGGTATAGTGCAAAATCCTCCTGCCGAAAAAAATCTGCAAACCCTTCATATTACTTCCGACAATGAGAATATTTACCTTCACCTATAATCAACTCGCTTTTACCATTATTTTATTCTTCGCATTTCACTCTGCAAATGCACAAAATGATACCACAAAGTTTTTTCAGCGAACTGCTGCTGACACATCCACAAAAAAATTAAATATGGATGCCGTTTATAGCCGCCCGTTTCTTACAAGCGCTAAGTTGCCCATTGCTATTGGCGGTTACTTGGAGGCTAACTCGCAGTTTCAGCAAACTGATGGTATCAACGAAGGTATTTCATTTCAATTCAGACGGTTCACCATATTTATGTCCTCCACCATTGCAAGAAGAATAAAGTTTCTTTCAGAAATAGAATTTGAAGATGGTGCTAAGGAAATTAATATTGAATTTGCTGCCCTTGAAATAGAATTTCATCCTATGCTCAACCTACGTGGCGGCATAATAATGAACCCAATTGGAGCCTTTAACCAAAACCACGATTCACCTTTATGGGATTTTATTGACAGGCCTCTTAGCACCACCACTATTATTCCTGCAACATTATCAAGTGCCGGTTTTGGATTGCATGGGAAACATTTTTGGGGTAATTGGGTTTTAGGGTATGAGGCATACGTTACAAATGGTTTTGACGACAGGATAATTTCCAATGAGGATAACAGAACATCGTTAGCTGCCGCTAAATCAAATCCCGAACGGTTTGAGGAAAACAATAGCGGATTGCCAATGTTTACCGGAAAGCTTGCTCTTCGCAACAGGCAAGTGGGTGAAATTGGCTTATCTTATCTTACAGGTGTATATAATAAATGGAAAGAGGACGGGCTGGTCCTTGACAATAAGAGAACCGCAAGTGTTGTAGCCATTGACTTTAACACTTCACTATTTAATAGCAGGCTTAATATTACAGCTGAGGCATCAAAAGTGTTTGTAGATGTTCCCTCAACTTACAGCCAGCAATACGGTACGCAACAGTATGGTGGGTTTATTGATATTACAACTACTCTTTTGCAAAAAAAAATGTTTGACTGGGAAAAAGCCAAACTAAATATTGGCGCGCGATTGGAGTATGTTGACTACAACGTGGGCAAATTCGCTGAAACAAATCAAAACATTGCTGATCATGTATGGGCTATAGTTCCAGCTCTTGCCTTTCGCCCTGTTGGCTCCACTGTTATCCGTTTCAATTACCGTTACCAACGGCAAACAGATTTACTTGGCAATCCGCCTGCACTTTCTGGGATAATACAGTTTGGTTTTTCGTCTTATTTTTGATAAACAAAGAGAGCACCCCATTCGGGGTGCTCTCTTTGTTTATTTACCAACCTTGTTTTTAATATTGGTGGGTACTATTTTGATGTTGCTTTTACTACTGCACCACCAGTCTTACCTGTTGTTTGGCACTGTTTGACCTTACCTCTACCATGTAAACCCCTTTGCTGAGTTGGCTTACTTCTATCACGCTTTGGTTCTCACCTTCTTGTGCATTCATCTCGCTGCTGTAAACTATTCTACCGCTTACATCTTTCATCTCTATGTGTATTGCAATTTCAGATATGTCCGGAAAAAAAATCTATTCCGACAATCTTGCCATTGGTTCATTGAGTCTAAAAATTGACCCGGCAATTTTTAAGTCGGGAATCTACTTTGCAACTATAACTGATGGCAACTCAACTCAAACGCAAAAATTAGTTGTAGAATAATTTGATGCGGAAAAAGAATCAACCTTTTAGTTTACAAGATTTATTCCATCAAAAAAATAATGAATTAAATAACCACTAATTCGTTTTTTACCTCTGAAGCAAGCTTTACAAAATCGTCAAACAAATAACGCGAGTCGTTAGGGCCGGGAGCAGATTCGGGATGATACTGAACCGAAAAAGCCTTTTTGTTTTTTACTCTTATACCTTCAATTGAATTGTCGTTAAGATTAATGTGTGTTATTTCTACCTTATCGTTATCAAAAGTATCGTTTGGTATTACCCCAAAGCCGTGGTTTTGAGATGTTACTTCGCAGTGCTTTGCAAATAAATTTTTTACAGGGTGATTAATTCCTCTGTGCCCGTTAAACATTTTAAAAGTTTTAATGCCACAGGCTTCGGCAAGCATTTGGTGACCTAAACAAATACCAAACAAAGCCTTGTTTGAGTCAGTAATTTCTTTTACGGTGTTTACCACTTCTGGCATTACGGCAGGGTCGCCAGGTCCGTTACTAATTAAATAACCATGCGGATTCCATTTTTCCATTTGGGCAAATGTTGCATCCCACGGAAAAACTTTTACTGCACATCCTCTATCACTTAAACATCTTAAGGTGTTTTCTTTTACACCTAAATCGAGCACTGCAATGCGTATATCATTTGCGTTGCCGTAGGTGTAATCTTTATTTGTTGAAACGGTTGAGGATAATTCCAATCCTTCCATTGAAGGAATAGATTTTAAAACAATTTGAAGTTTCTTTAAATCAGTTTCTTCTGATGATATAACTGCATTCATTGCACCTTTATCTCTAATGTGTTTTACCAAAGCACGTGTATCAATCTCTGAAATAACAACCATGCTTTGTTCAATAAAATAATCGCTGATGCTTTGGGTGGCTTGCTTGCGTGAGTAGTGTGATGAGAAGTTACGGCAAATCAATCCGGCAATTTTTATAGATGATGATTCGCGCTCTTCGGCTTTTATTCCGTAATTACCAATGTGTACATTGGTCATTACCATTAATTGGTTTTTATAAGATGGGTCGGTAAATACTTCCTGATACCCTGTCATGCCTGTGTTAAAACAAATTTCTCCTGTAGCAGTGCCAATTTTTCCTTCTGATTTTCCGTGAAAAACGGTGCCATCTGCGAGCATTAAAATTGCCGGTGATTTCCTGTAGTATTTCATTTTATATTACCGTTTTGAATTTTGAATTAACTCTTAAGCTCTTGTTTATAATTACAACATTAAAAAAAAGGGACAATACTTTTCGTAGTGTCCCTTTTTATTTTTATTAACTGAATTCAATTTCAATTGCTTTATTCTGCTACGCCTTCCTCTGTTTTTGTTTCTGTTGTATCAGCAGCTTTTGCTTTAGGAGCTGCTTTTTTTCTTGCGCCTCTGCGTGTTGTTGCTTTGCCCTTTTTAGCTGCACCGGCTTTCTTTTCATTACCATACAACTCGTTAAAGTCAACCAACTCAAACATACATGTTTCAGCAGCATCGCCCGGTCTGAAACCGGTTTTGATCAAACGCGTGTAACCGCCCGGTCTGTCAGCAATTTTTGGTGCTACTGTTTTAAACAATTCGCTTACTGCATATTTATTTTGCAGGTAGCTAAACACCACACGTCTTGATGCAGTGGTATCTGATTTTGATTTAGTAATAAGCGGCTCCACATATTTACGCAAAGCTTTTGCTTTGGCAACTGTTGTGTTTATACGTTTCTCCAATATAAGAGAAGATGCCATGTTAGATAACATTGCAGCCCTGTGGCTTGCTGTTCTTCCTAAGTGATTTACTGTTTTTCCGTGACGCATATCTTATGCTTTATTGTATTGCTTCAGCAGCAATGGTATTAATTAATTTTCTTTTACTATTCCGTATTTTGCTATGTTCATTCCGAATGTAAGGTTCTTGCTTCGTACAAGTTCCTCCAATTCGGTTAAAGATTTTTTACCAAAGTTGCGGAATTTTAATAAATCGTTTTTAGTGAATGATACCAAATCACCAAGCGTATCAACATCGGCAGCCTTTAAACAGTTTAATGCACGCACGCTCAAATCCATGTCAATTAGTTTGGTATTTAATAACTGACGCATATGCAATGTGTTCTCATCAAACTCTTCTGTTGGAGTTTTTGGTTTTGTATCAAAAGTCATTTTCTCATCAGAAAACAACATAAAGTGGTGAATTAAAATTTCAGCCGCTTCTTTCAATGCATCTTTAGGATGAATAGAGCCATCGGTAGTTACTTCCAAAACCAATTTTTCGTAATCAGTTTTTTGTTCAACACGATAGTTTTCTATAAAATATTTTACATTTTTTATTGGCGTGTAAATAGCATCCATAGGAATGGTGCCTACACTATGTGCATTTGATTTATTTTCTTCTGCCGGAACATAACCACGTCCTTTTTCAATGGTTATATCCATTTGAATTTTTACGTTGCCGTCCATTGTGCAAATAACCAAATCAGGATTCAACACCTGAAAGGCCGATGTGTGCTTTGCAATATCACCGGCTGTAACTGTTTCTTTTCCGTTTACCAATAAAGAAACTTTTTCTGTTTCTGTTCCTTCCAATTGTCTTTTAAAACGAACTTGCTTTAAATTTAAAAGAATTTCCGTTACATCTTCAACTACTCCTTTAATGGTAGAAAATTCGTGGTCAACGCCAGCAATTTTCACATTGGTAATTGCATAACCTTCTAAAGAATTTAAAAGTATTCTGCGAAGCGCATTACCTATTGTAATTCCATAACCGGGCTCAAGCGGGCGAAACTCAAACTGACCGAATGTTTCGGTAGAGTGGTTCATTATTACTTTGTCCGGTCTTTGAAATGCTAATATAGCCATGTTTATTTTTTTTGTTTTATGATTTTATTTCTGATTATTTCAATGGTTATTAACTGAGTAGCAAACACTCAATAATTCAATCTCTCGATAACTCAATCCCTAATTTTTTACTTAGAATACAATTCCACAATCAATTGCTCTTTTATATTCTCAGGAATTTCATCGCGAGAAGGTGCATTTAAAAATTTGCCGGTAAGTGAAGTGCTATCCCACTCTAACCATGCATATTTGTTTGCACGGCTACTTAATGAATTGGCTATAACCTCCAAGGATTTTGCTCTTTCACGTACTCCAATAATATCTCCAGATCTTAATAGATATGATGATACGTTTACAACCTGACCATTAACTGTAATGTGGCAGTGAGAAACCAACTGCCTGGCCGCCTGGCGCGATGGGGCAATACCCATTCTGAAAACTACGTTATCAAGTCTTGATTCAATAAATTTCAAAAGGTTTTCACCGGTAATTCCATCTTTACGCGAAGCCAAATCAAATATTTTGGCAAATTGTCTTTCAAGAATTCCGTAAGTGTATTTCACCTTTTGCTTTTCAGCCAACTGAATTCCGTACTCACTTTGTTTTGTACCACGCTTTTTTGTCAAGCCATGTTGCCCCGGTGGGTAATTACGCTTTTCAAAATATTTATCGGGTCCGAAGATTGGCTCACGGAATTTTCTTGCAACTTTTGTTTTTGGTCCTATATATCGTGCCATTTTTTTTGTTTTGAGTTTAGTGTTTAGTGTTTTTCATTTCATTATTCACTATTCACAATTCACATTCATTATTTATTAAATTCTTCTCTTTTTAGGTGGGCGGCATCCGTTGTGTGGCATGGGTGTTATATCAACAATTTCTGAAACTTCTATTCCTGCTCCATTCAAAGTTCTTATTGCCGACTCGCGACCCGCACCTGGTCCTTTTACATAAACCTTTACTTTACGTAATCCTAAATCAAAAGCCACTTTAGCACAATCTGTTGCCGCAAGCTGCGCAGCATAAGGCGTATTTTTCTTTGAGCCTTTAAAACCCATTTTGCCTGCACTTGCCCAGCTTATAACCTGCCCGTTCATATTGGTAAGACTAATGATAATGTTGTTGAACGTAGCATTAATGTGTGCTTCGCCATTTGCTTCAACTTTTACTACACGCTTTTTGCTGGTAGCCTTTGCTGCCTGTGCTGCAGACTGTTGTTGTTTTGCCATTTTTTATTTTAAGAGATGGGGTATTTGAGATATTGGGTAATCAGGTGTTGAACTCTTAATTCTTTTCCAGAATAACTTAATTACCTCAATTACCTTAATTGCTATTTTTTACTTGGTTACTTTCTTTTTGTTTGCTACTGTCTTTCTCTTTCCTTTACGTGTGCGGGTGTTGTTTTTTGTACGTTGTCCGCGCACAGGTAATCCAATACGATGGCGCACTCCACGATATGCACCAATATCCATTAAACGCTTAATGTTTAACTGTACTTCACTGCGTAAAGAGCCTTCTACTTTCAGGTTATCATTAATGAACGAACGGATTTTGTTCAATTCATCATCATTCCACTCCTGAACCTTTTTGTTCCAGTCAATTTCGCAAGTGGTTAAAATTTGTTGAGCGGTAGAACGACCAATACCAGTAATATAGGTCAATCCTATTTCGCCTCTTTTGTTTTTTGGTAAATCTACTCCTGCTATACGAGCCATTTATTTTATAATTATAAATTATGATTTTGAGTTATGAATTGAGTTTGATTTGAATAATAGAATAATCCTCTTCTCAATTCGCATTGCTTATCCCTGACGTTGTTTAAAACGGGGGTTCTTTTTGTTAATCACATAAAGTCTGCCTTTGCGTCTTACAATTTTGCACTCGGCACTTCTCTTTTTTAATGATGGTTTAACTTTCATTTTCCTTTTGTTTATGGTTTGTTATCTAAAGTTTGAGATTAGCCATATTGCCAACATCAAACCTTTAGCTTCAAACTTATTTATACCTATATGTTATTCTTCCTTTTGTTAAATCGTAAGGTGATAATTCAACTTTCACTTTATCGCCCGGCAAAATCTTTATATAATTCATTCTCATTTTTCCGCTTATGTGGGCAATAATTTCGTGACCATTTTCCAACTCAACTCGAAACATGGCATTTGATAATGCCTCGGCAATGGTGCCGTCCTGTTCTATCGAATTTTGTTTTGCCACTTATATTTTTATTATTAAATGTTTATTTAAATTTTCGTTTTTCAATTCCGCTTCTTCTATCAGTTCAAACGATGAAAGAATGTTTGGCTTTAAATTATCTATCGCCACTGTATGTTCAAAATGTGCTGAACACTCCCCGTCATTTGTAATTATTGTCCAGCCATCTTTAAGCTGCCTCACATTTTTTGTTCCTTTATTAATCATGGGTTCAATGGCTATTACCATTCCAGGTTTTAATAAAGGCCCTGTTCCTGCTTTGCCAAAGTTTGGTACTTCAGGTTTTTCGTGCAACTCTGTTCCTATTCCATGGCCAATTAATTCTCTTACCACACCATATCCGTTTGCTTCGCAATATTTTTGAATGACATTGCTTACATCTCCTACCCTGTTTCCTGCAATTGCCTTCTGAATTCCCAAGTACAAACTTTCCTTGGTAATCTTTAGCAATTGCAACACATCATCATCTACATTACCAACTGCAAATGTGTAAGCAGAATCTCCATAGTATTTGTCTTTAAGAACTCCACAATCAATTGTAATGATGTCTCCGTCTTTCAACTCACGCTGTGAAGGTAAGCCATGCACAACCTCGGAATTAACCGAAATGCAAAGTGATGAAGGAAATCCATCATAACCTTTAAACGCAGGTTTTGCATTGTGCGAAAGGATAAAGTCTTCAGCAATTTTATCTAACTCAAGCGTAGTAACACCCGGTTTGATATGCGCTGCAACTTCAGCTATCGTTTTCCCAACAAGTAAAGAACTAACTCTTATTAATTCAATCTCCTCTTTTGAGCGAATATTAATGCCCACTTTCTCCCTCCCGCTTTTTATTGTACAGGTGCATTAATTGATGAACGACCTTTAATTCTTCCCGACTTCATCAACCCATCGTAGTGTCTCATCAATAAATGACTTTCTATTTGTTGTAACGTATCTAATACTACACCCACTAAAATCAGCAATGATGTACCGCCATAAAACTGCGCAAAGTTTGTACTTACTCCGCCCAACGTTGCAATAGCAGGAAGAATGGCTACAAATGCAAGGAATATAGATCCTGGCAAGGTAATTCTTGACATAACATCATCAATAAAACCTGCGGTTTGTTTGCCGGGTTTTACTCCCGGAATAAATCCGCCATTCTTTTTCATATCATCAGCCATTTGATTTGGGTTAACAGAAATAGCAGTATAGAAATATGTAAAGATTATAATAAGTAATGCAAATGTGAAATTATACCAGAATGATTCATAACGTGTGAAGTGGGAGAAAAAACCCTGCATACCTTCTGACTCAGGAAAAAACTGTGCAATGGTTGCAGGTATAAACATAATTGCCTGAGCAAAAATGATTGGCATTACACCGGCAGCATTAACCTTTAATGGGATGTACTGACGAACGCCACCATACTGTTTGTTGCCAACAATTTTCTTGGCAAACTGTACAGGAATTTTTCTGGTGCCTTGTACCAACATTATGCTTATTACAACTATTATAAACAATGCAACAATCTCAACAAGGAAAGCAATTAATCCACCAGCATTTTGGTTTAAGCGGGCAAGAAACTCGTCCTTTAAAGCAAATGGTAAGCGGGCAATGATTCCAATCATAATGATGATAGAAATACCATTGCCAATTCCTTTTTCCTGTATTCTTTCACCCAGCCACATTACAAACAAAGTTCCGGCAATAAGTATGATGATGGATGTTGTCCACCAAAAGGCGGGAGAAATTAAATCGGGTTGGTTATAAGCAACAATTGCTGATTGAGATTGCGCTCGCAGATTAACCAAATAACCCGGTGCCTGACCTAATGTAACCAGCACAGTTAAAAATCTTGTGATCTGGTTCAAACGTTTTCTTCCGCTCTCTCCCTCTTTTTGCATTTTTTGGAAATAAGGTACTGCTATTCCCAAGAGCTGCACTATAATAGATGCAGAGATGTATGGCATAATTCCCAATGCAACAATCGAAGCCTGAGAGAACGCGCCACCTGCAAACATATCAAGCAAGCCAAATATTCCGCCCGATGCCTGGCTTTTTAAGCCACCTAACTGATCAGGGTCAATACCGGGCAATACAATGTGAGATGCCAAACGATAGATGGCAATAATCAACAATGTATTGAGCAGCTTGGTGCGAAGCTCTTCAATAGAAAAAATATTTTTTAATGTCTTGATAAAGTCCTTCATATTATTTTATGATGTTAACCGAACCGCCTGCATTTTCAATTGCACTTTTTGCTGTGGCGCTAAATGCATGAGCGCTTACGTTTAATCTGCTTTTTACTTCGCCCCTGCCTAATACTTTTACTAAATCGTTCTTAGAAGCAAGCCCGTTACTGCACATTACTTCATGTGTAAATTCAGTAATTCCTTTTTTTGATGACAATGCCTCCAGTGTATCCACGTTGATAGATTTATACTCAACACGGTTAATGTTTTTAAAACCGAATTTAGGTAAACGTCTTTGCAACGGCATCTGCCCACCTTCAAATCCAATTTTGCGTGAGTTACCTGAACGTGATCCGGCACCTTTGTGTCCGCGAGTAGACGTACCACCATGCCCGGAACCTGTTCCGCGACCAATTCGCTTCCTGTTTTTTGTAGAACCTTGTGCAGGTTTTAAATTACTTAAGTTCATCTTTTAATAGCTTATTCTTGTACGGTAACTAAATGTTTTACTTTTTCAATCATGCCACGCATGGCCGGGTTATCGTTCATTTCAACAACCTGGTGTAGCTTTCGGAATCCCATTGCCTCCAGTGTATTTTTCTGGCGCTTACTTTGGTCAATTCCGCTCTTTACTAATTTTACTTTTATCTTTCCCATTTGGAAACAGTTGTTTATTATCCGTTAAATACTTTTGAAAGTTTTACACTTCTTTGCTGAGCAACAGCAATGGCATCGCGCATGTTGCTTAATGCATCAATAGTTGCTTTAACCACATTGTGAGGATTTGAAGATCCTTTAGATTTCGCCAATACATCATGTATTCCAACACTCTCCAATACAGCACGCATAGCACCTCCGGCAATTACACCTGTACCAGGCGCTGCAGGCTTTAAGAACACGGTTGATCCACCAAATTTTCCAACCTGCTCGTGCGGTACTGTAGTTTTGCTTACAGGAACTTTTACCAGGTTCTTTTTTGCATCATCAATACCTTTTGCAATAGCATCGGTTACCTCTTTGGCTTTACCCAATCCGTAACCTACCACCCCCTTTTCATCACCTACTACTACTATGGCAGAAAATGTAAATGCACGACCTCCTTTGGTTACTTTGGTAACACGGTTAACGGCTACCAAGCGGTCTTTTAATTCCGTTTCGGATGATCTAACTTTCTTTGTGTTTGTTGCTAACATTTTTAATTTTTTCTTTTTTAAAATACCAATCCTGCTTCTCTTGCACCTTCGGCTAAAGCTTTAACTCTGCCATGATAAAGGTAACCGCCACGATCAAAAATCACTTTGTCTATACCTTTTTCTTTTGCTCTTTCAGCAATTAGTTTACCAACAGAAACAGATTTTTCACTTTTAGTTTTTCCACCTACTCCCTGCTCTTTTGATGATGCTGCGGCAAGGGTGTTGCCTTTTAAATCATCAATGATCTGAACATATATTTCGGAATTACTGCGAAATACCGAAAGCCGTGGGCGCTCTGCCGTACCTTTTACATTTTTGCGGATACGGTAGCGTATTTTTCTTCTTCTTAAAGATTTATCGCTTTGCATGATTACTTATTTATTTTTTAGCTGCAGATTTTCCTGCTTTCTTTCTTAATACTTCACCAGTAAACTTAATACCTTTTCCTTTATATGGTTCAGGTGCACGTAGCGAACGGATTTTTGCCGCAACAGCGCCAATCAATTGCTTATCGTGGCTCTCAAGTGTGATGGTAGGATTGCTACCTCTTTCTGTTTTTGTAGCAACTTTAATTTCTTTTGGCAATTCAAACACTACATGGTGAGAGTGTCCTAAAACCAAATCCAACATTTGCCCTTGATTTGAAGCACGGTAGCCTACACCAACCAACTCCTGGTTGATAGTATATCCTTTAGATACACCTATTACCATGTTGTTGATTAATGAACGATACAATCCATGCAATGCACGGTGCTGTTTCATTTCCGATTTGCGGTTAACGTTTATTGTGTTTCCGTCAACTTCAACAGTTACACCATTGGCAAGTTGTTGCTTCAACTCTCCTTTTGCTCCTTTTACAGTAACAACATTTCCGCTAACGCTAACAGTAACTCCGCTTGGAATTGATATTGGAAGTTTTCCTATTCGTGACATTCTATTTAATGATTTTACTTTTATTGATTAATAAACATAACAAAGTACTTCACCTCCCACGTTCAGCGTTTTTGCTTCTTTATCCGTCATTACTCCTTTAGAAGTAGAGATGATAGCAACACCTAAACCATTTAATACACGCGGTAATTTTGTGTGATTTACATACTTACGCAAACCTGGTTTGCTTATTCTTGATAAAGAAGTGATAGCTGATTGCTTTGATACAGGATGATATTTTAAAGCAACTTTGATTAAGCCCTGTTTGTTTGCCGTGTCTTCAAACTTATAGTTTGCTATATACCCTTTATCGTAAAGAATTTTTGTTATTTCTTTTTTAAGATTTGAAGCCGGAACATCAACAATGCGATGATTTGCTTTTATCGCATTGCGAAGTCTGGTTAAATAATCTGAAATCGGATCCGTCATTTTCCTAATTATGAATTATGAATTGTGAGTTATGAATTATGAATTGTTACCAGCTTGATTTTGTTACACCGGCAATTTTTCCTTCCAAAGCCATTTTGCGGAAAAGGTTACGAGATATGCCGAACGTGCGTATGTAACCACGAGGACGACCGGTAATCATGCAACGGTTGTGCAAACGAACCGGTGAAGAACTCTTAGGCAGTTTTGCCAATCCTTCGTAATCTCCGGCTGCTTTTAGTTCCGCACGTTTAGCAGCATACTTAGCAACTAATTTTTGCTTCTTTCTGTCTCTTGCTTTAATACACTCTTTAGCCATTTTTTATTTATTGGAAGTGATTTTTAATTATTGTTTGTTTTAAAAGGGAAACCAAATTCTTTAAGTAATTCCATTGCTTCATTATCGGTAGGTGCCGATGTAACAAATGTTATATCCATACCTCTTATTTTGGTAACCTTATCAATATCTATTTCAGGAAAGATGATTTGCTCAGTTATACCCAGCGTATAATTACCTCTTCCGTCAAAACCTTTATCGCTGATTCCACGGAAATCACGGATACGGGGTAAAGCAACTGAAATTAGACGATCCAAAAATTCAAACATTCTGTCATCACGCAAAGTAACCTTAACTCCTATTGGAACTCCTTTACGTAATTTAAAGTTAGATATATCTTTCTTGGAGAAAGTAGCAACAGCTTTTTGTCCAGAAATGGTTGACATTTCTGCCATTACTGCATCAATAATTTTTTTATCGGCAGTAGCATCGCCAACTCCCTGGTTAATACAAATTTTTGTTAAACGAGGAACCTGCATAGCGCTTTTGTAATTGAAGCGTTTTTGCAAAGCAACTGTTACCTCTGCTTTATACTTTGTTTTTAAACGTGGTGCAGTTTTCATTATTTAATTACCTCCCCTGATTTTTTTGCGTAACGTACAATTTTACCGTCTTCTATTTTACGACCCACGCGTGTTGGTTTACCATTCTTTGGGTCTATCAACATTAAGTTTGAAATATGAACAGGTGCTTCCTTTTTTACAATTCCGCCCTGTGTGTTTTTTGCATTTGGTTTTGAGTGTTTAGAAACAACGTTAACGCCTTCAACCAATACGCGGCTTTTTTCCAATATAACTTCTAGTACACGTCCCTGCTTGCCTTTTGACTCACCAGACATTACCTGAACCATGTCGCCTTTTTTTATTTTAAGCTTTATCATTTTTTTTAATCTTATTGATTATAATACTTCGGGGGCAAGTGATACAATTTTCATGTATTGTTTTTCGCGTAGCTCACGTGCAACGGGTCCGAAAATACGCGTACCTCTTAATTCGTCCTGTGCAGTTAATAACACCACTGCGTTATCATCAAACCTGATGTAAGATCCATCATTACGTCTTACTTCTTTTGAGGTGCGAACTACTACAGCTTTAGAAACAGTTCCCTTTTTTACGTTACCTGCAGGCAATGCATGCTTTACGGTAACAACTATTTTATCACCCAGTGATGCATAACGCTTTTTTGTTCCACCTAACACACGAATGCACAGAACTTCTTTTGCTCCGCTGTTATCAGCAACTATTAATCTTGATTCTGACTGTATCATTTTTGTTTTGAGTTTATTATTTATAGTTAAGTGTTAATTTGAAACCTCAACCATAAACGACTAACATTCTTATTTTGCTTTTTCCAATACTTCAACCAATCTCCAGCGTTTTGTTTTACTCAACGGACGTGTTTCCATAATTAAAACTTTATCACCCACGTTACCTGTATTGTTTTCGTCATGGGCTTTAAACTTGCTGGTCTTTTTAATGAACTTACCATACTTTTCGTGCTTCACCTTACGCTCTTCGGCAACGGTAATGGTCTTGTTCATTTTACTGCTGGTAACTACACCTATTTTGGTTTTACGCAGCGAGCGTGTTACTTCTGTCATTGTATTATGCTTTTACTGTTGACTTTTGTCTTTGGTTGAATTCTGTTTTTAAACGGGCAATAAGTTTGCGCGTGGATCTCATTTTTAACGGATTATCAATTGGAGAAACAGCGTGGCTCATTTTCATTTTCTGTAAGCTCTCTTTTTCTTCGCTTATTCTTACCCTGATTTCATCAGTGGTTAAGTCTCTTAATTCTGAGTTTTTCATTTCTTTAATTTATAACTTGGATTAAGCAGCGTAATCTCTGCGGGTAATAAATTTGCTGTTAACAGGAAGTTTCTGAGAAGCCAAACGCATTGCCTCTTTGGCTGTTTCCAACGGAACACCATCAGCTTCAAATATGATAGTACCCGGTTTAACAGGAGCCACCCAAAACTCAGGGGCACCTTTACCTTTACCCATACGTACCTCTGCAGGTTTGCGGGTTACAGGCTTATCAGGAAACACTCTGATCCATGTTTGTCCTTCTCTTTTTAAATATCTTGTAAGTGCAACACGTGCTGCTTCAATCTGACGTGAAGTAAGGAAAGAATTTTCCAGACTTTTTAGTGCGAATGAGCCAAAGGAAATTTCATGACCACGAGTGGCATTTCCCCTGTTGCGCATTTTCTGCTGCTTCCTGAATTTAGTCTTTTTTGGCTGTAACATTGCTCAAATTATTTTCTACTCTTTAAGTTCTTTTACTCGTAGTATTTTTTATCTGTTGTTATTTCTTCTCTGGCCACTGTCACCACCGCTTCTGTTTCCGCCTCTTCTGTCGCCACCACCTCTCCTATCACCACCACGGTTGTCTCTTCTGTCTCCTCTTTCGTTTCTTTCGCCTCTCATTCCATCAGGCTTGCCCGGCTTGCCTTGTGCGGCAGAACCAATGTTTGGAGATAAATCTCTTTTACCGAAAACTTCGCCTTTGCAAATCCACACTTTCACTCCTAATTTTCCGTAAGATGTTTGTGCCTCTGCAATAGCAAAATCAATATCGGCACGGAAAGTATGTAATGGAATACGTCCTTCTTTGTACTGTTCGGTACGGGCAATCTCAGCTCCTCCAATACGACCGGCAACCATCACTTTAATTCCTTCTGCACCCATTCTCATGGTAGAAGCAATAGCAGTTTTAATGGCCCTGCGGTAAGAGATACGTGCTTCTAACTGACGGGCAACGCCATCAGCTACCAACATTGCATCAAGCTCAGGTCTTTTTACTTCAAAGATGTTTATCTGAACTTCCTTTTTGGTAATCTTCTTAAGCTCTTCTTTTAATTTATCTACTTCGCTACCGCCTTTACCAATTACAATACCCGGACGGGCAGTGTGAATGGTAACTGTGATTAATTTTAAAGTGCGCTCAATAACGATACGAGATACACCGCCCTTTGCAAGACGAGCATACAAATACTCACGGATTTTTTCATCCTCAACTAATCTGTCAGAATAGTTTTTACCTCCATACCAGTTTGAGTCCCATCCGCGGATGATACCAAGACGATTACCTATCGGGTGTGCTTTTTGTCCCATTTATTATTCTTTTGTTTCAGTAGTTGCTTCTGCTGTAACTGCTTTGTTGTTTTTTGAATCTAATATTAATGTAACGTGGTTTGAACGTTTACGAATTCTATATCCTCTTCCTTGTGGCGCAGGGCTTAATCTTTTTAACTGTCTTGCGCTGTCAACAAAAATTGATTTTACCACTAACTCCTGGTCATCAATTCTTGACCCTTCGTTTTTACTTTGCCAGTTAGCTAAAGCAGTAAGTAAAAGTTTTTCCACTCTTCCGGCTGCTTCCTTTTTTGAGAAGCGAAGCAGATTTAATGCTAAATCTACTTTTTTGCCACGGATCATATCAGCTACCAATCTCATTTTACGAGGAGAGGTTGGGCAGTTATTTAATTTGGCAAGAAATGTTGTTTTCATTTCTTCCTTGCGTGCATCTGCTGCTTTACGTTTGCGTGCTCCCATTTCTTAATTATTTTTTATCAGTAGCTTTATCTTTATTACCGGCATGTCCTCTGAACACCCGTGTAGGCGCAAATTCACCTAATTTATGCCCTACCATATTTTCAGTTACATAAACAGGAATAAATTTATTTCCATTATGCACTGCAAACGTGTGTCCCACAAATTCAGGAGAAATCATGCTTCTGCGTGACCAGGTTTTTATTGCGCTTTTCTTTTTTGATTCATTCATTACAACCACTTTCTTATCAAGAACTGGATCAATGAAAGGACCTTTTTTTAGTGAACGAGCCATTTGAGTTTTGAGTTATTAGTTCGGAGCTTTGAGTAGCGAGCCTAAACTCTGAACTACTTACTCCATACTTAAATTATTTTTTTCTTCTTTCTATGATGTATTTATTTGATTTGTTTTTCAGCTTGCGGGTTTTGTATCCTTTAGCTAATAAACCTTTGCGTGAGCGTGGATGACCTCCAGATGCACGTCCTTCACCTCCACCCATTGGGTGATCAACCGGGTTCATAGCCACACCTCTTACACGAGGGCGTCTGCCTTTCCAGCGGTTAACGCCTGCTTTACCGGCACTCTCTTTATTGTGATCAACATTTGAAACAACACCAATTGTAGCTAAGCATTCCACCAATATCATTCTTGTTTCACCTGATGGCATTTTCATTGTTGCATACTTACCATCTCTTGCCGTAAGCTGAGCATAAGTACCTGCACTTCGTGCCATTTTACCACCCTGGCCAGGCCGCAATTCAATGTTGTGAACGATGGTGCCAAGCGGCATATCTTTCAACTTCATAGCATTGCCAACCTCTGGTGTAGCCTTACTTCCAGAGAAAATTACCTGACCAACTTTTAATCCGTTTGGAGCAAGTATGTAACGTTTTTCACCATCGGCATAATGCACAAGTGCAATACGACCTGTACGGTTAGGATCGTATTCTATAGAAGCAACCTTACCGGGTACATCAAACTTATTTCTTTTAAAGTCTATTATGCGGTATATTTTTCTATGACCACCACCAATGTAACGCATGGTCATTTTTCCTGAACTGTTACGACCACCTGTACGTGTGATTCTCTCTGTTAAAGATTTCTCTGGTACGTTGGTAGTAATATCTGAATAGTCAGGGGCAATTTTATGTCTCTGACCTGGTGTTACCGGATTTAATTTTCTTACTGGCATTTTCTTTAATGTTATATGCTGCTGTAAAAATCAATTGTTTCGCCTTTTGCAAGGGTAATAATTGCTTTCTTGTATTTTCCTTTATGACCTGACAATACACCTGTGGTAGTAAAACGGCTTAAGCTTTTACCCGGAGTATTGATGGTGTTAACTGATGCTACATTTACATTGTACATCTTTTTAACAGCCTTTTTTATTTCAATCTTGTTGGCATTTTTGTCAACTACAAATGCATAACGTCCATGCTTTTCGCCCATGGCAGTCATTTTCTCTGTAATGATTGGCTTTTTAATTACGCTCATTTTAATAATGTATTTTCAATTACCGGCAATGCGCCTTCTGTTATAACTAAGTTGGATGCTTTAAGGATATCGTAAGTGTTGATATCAGTAGCTGCAAGTGCAGAACCACGCTCAAGGTTTCTTGTAGAAAGAAATACATTCTTCTCACTTCCCTGAACTACAAACAAAACCTTCTTACCTTTCAAATCAAGTTTTGAAATTATTTCCGCAACTTGTTTTGTTTTAGGTGTATCCATTGAAAAATTCTCAACTACGGTAATGTTGTTTTCTTTTGCCTTATAGCTAAGCGCAGAAATACGCGCAAGAACTTTTACTTTCTTATTTAATTTGAAAGAATAATCTTTAGGACGAGGACCAAACACACGACCACCACCAACAAACACAGGAGATTTCATACTACCTGCACGCGCACCACCTGTACCCTTTTGTTTTTTAATTTTTTTGGTTGAGCCAGAAACTTCGTTACGCTCTTTTGATTTGTGCGTACCCTGCCTCTTGTTAGCCATAATGCTTTTAACATCTAACCAAATTGCATGGTCATTTGGCTCAGCACCAAAAATGCTCTCGTTGAGTTTTGCAGAACGACCTGTGGTCTGTCCGCTTATGTTTTTAACTTGTACTTCCATTAGAATTCAACCTTTACAAATGAACCATTATGACCCGGAACAGCACCTTTAATAATTAAAAGGTTTTGATCCGGCATTACTTTTAATACCTGAAGATTTTGAAGTTTTACCCTGTCGCCACCCATGCGTCCGCCAAGGCGTTTGCCTTTGAATACACGCGAAGGCCAAGATGATGCACCCATAGAACCTGGGGCACGCAAACGGTTATGCTGACCATGAGTAGCACCGCCTACACCGCTAAAGCCATGACGTTTTACTACACCCTGAAATCCTTTACCTTTTGATGTTCCAATAACATCGCAGAAAATACCTTCTGAAACTATATCGCATTTAACAACATCGCCCAATTTTACCTCAACAGAAAAATCTTTGAATTCGCCCACTTTTCTTTTTGGAGAAGTATTGGCTTTAGAAAAGTGCCCTTTAAGAGCATTGGTTGTTGATTTTTCTCTGCGCTCGCTAAATGCTAACTGAATAGCATTATACCCATCGGTTTCAACTGTTTTTACCTGGGTTACTACACATGGTCCAGCCTCTATTACAGTGCAAGGAACATTTTTTCCCTCTGTATCGAACATGCTGGTCATGCCGATTTTTTTACCTAATATACCTGACATTTTTGTTTATATTTTATTCCCGGAGGTTTCCTGTCAAGTTGGAAACATGGGATAGTTAATACTAATTTTATTTATGTTGAAACAAGCGAACAGCTAAGCTATTCCTGCTTCTAACTAAACTTTAATTTCAACTTCAACACCGCTTGGGAGTTCAAGTTTCATTAAAGCATCTACAGTTTTTGAAGTAGAACTGTAAATATCGAGCAGCCTTTTATAAGAACACAACTGGAATTGTTCGCGCGCCTTTTTGTTAACGTGAGGTGAACGCAATACAGTAAAGATTTTCTTTTCTGTTGGCAACGGAATAGGTCCGCTGATAACAGCTCCTGTTGTTTTTACAGTCTTTACAATTTTTTCTGCTGACTTATCTACTAAGTTAAAATCGTAAGACTTCAATTTAATTCTTATTCGCTGGCTCATTTTGTTTACTATAATATTTTAAAGAACGATGTTTATTAAGATAGTAATTATACTTTTTCTAATTTACCTTTTACCTTGGCTATTACTTCTTCAGCAATATTTTTAGGTGTTTCGGCATAGTGAGAAAATTCCATTGTTGAAGATGCACGACCGGATGTGATGGTACGTAAAGATGTTACGTAACCAAACATTTCTCCCAATGGCACTTTTGCTTTAATAACCTGTGCTCCTGCACGGGTATCCATGCCCTCCATTTGTCCACGTCTCTTGTTCAAATCTCCCATTACATCTCCCATGTACTCATCAGGAGTAACAACTTCTACTTTCATGATAGGCTCCAACAATACCGGTTTTGCTTTTGGTAAAGCCTCGCGATATGCAAGTTTAGCAGCCAATTCAAATGATAAAGAGTCGGAGTCAACGTTGTGGTAAGAACCATCAATCAATCTCACCTTCATGGTATCAAGCGGATAACCTGCTAATACACCATTTACCATTGCAGCTTTAAATCCTTTTTCTACAGCAGGGATAAATTCACGAGGAATGTTACCACCAGTAATTTCATTTACAAACTGTAAGCCTGATTTTGCTGTGGTCATGTCGAAGTCCTCATCAACAGGAGAAATTTCAACAACAATATCAGCGAATTTACCGCGACCACCCGACTGCTTTTTGTAAAGCTCGCGATGATTAACAGAACCTGTTATAGCTTCTTTATAAGAAACTTGTGGAGCACCCTGGTTACATTCTACTTTAAACTCGCGCTTTAAACGGTCAACAATAATCTCTAAGTGCAATTCACCCATGCCGCTAATGATAGTCTGACCTGAATCTTCGTCAGTTTTAACACGGAAAGTTGGATCCTCTTCAGCTAATTTGCCCAAAGCCATTCCCAATTTATCCATGTCGGCCTGTGTTTTTGGCTCAATAGCCAAACCAATTACAGGCTCAGGGAAAGTGATGGCTTCTAAAATAATAGGAGCATTTTCATCACATAAAGTATCACCTGTTTTAATATCCTTAAAACCTACTGCTGCACCAATATCTCCTGCTTCAATTTCGGTAATAGGATTTTGCTTATTGGCATGCATCTGGAACAAACGAGAAATACGCTCTTTGTTTCCACTGCGGGTATTTAATACATAAGAACCTGACTCTAATTTACCAGAATAGGCACGGAAGAAAGCCAAACGACCTACAAAAGGATCGGTAGCAATTTTAAATGCTAATGCAGCAAACTTATCTTTTGCATCGGGCTTGCGAAGCTCTTCAGCATTGGTATCAGGATTTGTTCCTTTTACAGGAGGAATATCAAGCGGACTTGGTAAGAAAGCCATTACTGCATCCAACATGGTTTGAACACCTTTGTTTTTAAAAGATGAACCACACATCATTGGTGTAAATTTCATATCGCAAACTGCTTTGCGTATAGCCACTTCCATTTCTTCAACGGTGATAGAATCAGGATTGTCAAAAAACTTCTCCATCAACTTATCATCGTATTCAGCTATAGCCTCCACTAATTTTTCTCTCCACTTGGCAACTTCTTCTTTTAACTCAGCAGGAATTGGAATTTCTGTGTAAGTCATTCCTTGCGTTGAGTCATCCCATACAATAGCACGGTTACGAATTAAATCAACTACACCTTTAAAATTCTCTTCAGCACCTATCGGAACCTGCAATGGAATTGGGTTACCTGCTAAACGCTCGCGCACCTGGTCAACAACTGTAAAAAAATCAGCACCGGCACGATCCATTTTATTAACGAAACCAATACGCGGTACATGGTATTTATTCATTTGGCGCCATACTGTTTCAGATTGAGGCTCAACACCACCCACTGCACAGAATAAAGCAACGGCACCATCCAATACACGTAACGAACGCTCTACCTCTACTGTAAAGTCAACGTGACCTGGAGTATCAATAATATTGATTTTATATTTTTTTGTATTTGAATCTTCTTTTCCGTTTACAGTTGGGTAATTCCAAAAACAGGTGGTAGCAGCTGAGGTAATAGTGATACCACGCTCCTGCTCCTGAACCATCCAGTCCATAGTAGCAGCTCCTTCATGCACTTCACCAATTTTGTGCACCTTACCGGTATAGTAAAGTATACGCTCGGTAGTTGTAGTTTTACCGGCATCAATGTGTGCTGAAATTCCTATGTTACGTGTATATCTGAGATCTGCCATTTTATTTCGGAACTGATTCTTGGTTTGTTATTCTGTTCTTTTTATTCTTTGTTAAACTCTAAAGTGTGAGAATGCTTTGTTAGCTTCTGCCATACGGTGAACATCGTCACGTTTTTTTACTGCAGCACCTTCCCCTTTTGCGGCTGCTATAATTTCTGATGATAATTTATCAGCCATTGATTTTTCGTTTCTTACACGCGCATAAGAAATCAACCATTTTATGCCTAAAGCAGTCTTTCTTTCAGGACGTACTTCAGATGGAATTTGGAAAGTGGCACCACCAACCCTGCGGCTTTTTACTTCTACAGCAGGCATTACGTTGGTTAAAGCTTTTTTCCACTGATCTAAACCATTCTCTTTAGTTCTGTCTTCAACCTTTGCCAATGCATCGTAAAAAGTTGCGTAAGCTGTACTCTTTTTACCATCGTACATTAATGAATTAACAAAACGTGTTACTAATGTATCGCCAAACTTTGGGTCTGGAAGTAGAATTCTTTTTTTTGGTTTGGATTTTCTCATTGTATTGAACTACGAAATTGAGTGTCTTCTTTTTTTATTCTTGGTACTCTAATCTTGGTACTTTTTATTTTTTTGCCGGTGCAGCCGGTGCGCCTGCTTTTGGTTTTTTAGCACCATATTTACTTCTGCGCTGCCTGCGTGCTTCTACACCCGATGTATCTAATGCACCACGTACAATATGGTAACGAACACCCGGTAAATCTTTTACCCTTCCGCCACGAATCAATACTATAGAGTGCTCCTGTAAGTTATGACCTTCGCCAGGGATATAAGCAGTTACCTCAAATTTATTGGTGAGACGCACACGCGCCACTTTACGCAAAGCCGAGTTTGGCTTTTTAGGAGTGGTGGTGTAAACACGTGTACATACACCCCTGCGCTGTGGGCAAGAGGCTAAAGCCGGTGATTTGCTCTTGAATTTAAGCACCTCGCGACCTTTTCTGACTAACTGCTGAATAGTTGGCATTCGTTTTTCTCTCTGATAATGTTGACTGTATATGTCTATACCCAATTTTTGGGCTCGCAAAAGTAAATATAGTTTTTAAAAATGCAAGGGGTGAGGAAAATATTTTTTTGACAGGTAATGCAGAATGCGACTGAGCTGGTGAGATGCTCCTATTTAAGAGGTTTTTTAAACAAATTATTGAAGTACGGGATTGCCGAAGTGGGGTTTGGTTTCAAAATATTAACCGAAGAGAAACATAAGGTTTGCGCAGAGAATTAACACATCCCCTGCCCCCACTCGCTTTTGCACGAGCCTGCGCACAGAGGGGAGGCGCTGCTTCAACGACTCCTTTCTGCGAAACACAGCACTAATCTTTGCGGAACTCCGCGAGGACCCCCCAATCTCTGCGGTAAAAAAAACTATTCTTTCACAAACTTAGCCCTATAAACTTCCTTACCGGTTTTTACTTCTACAAAATAAATTCCCGGAGAAAAAGATTTGAGATTTCGGATTGGGGATTTGGGATTTGTGGTTGTTTCTTTTCTCACAACATTGCCTAATACATCAATTATTGAAATGGTAATAGGTTGATTGAGGTAATTTGTGTAATTGAGTTGAATGGTTAATTCATCAATTACCGGATTTGGAAATACCTCCACCTCCTTATAATCAATTACCAACTCATTAACGGAAACAGCACTGCATAAACTTGCTGTGGATAAAGAATCACAGATTTTTACTATCCAGTAATCATGATGCCCATTAGTATTTTCTGTTTTATCACCCGAAACATTTGAATCGGACCGTCCACCGAAAATATACCCGCTGTCAGTAGTTTGTTCAATGGAGTATAGTTCATCACTACCATTTCCCCCAATGGTATTCTGCCATTGAATATTTCCTGTTGCATCGGTTTTTACGATCCAGAAATCGGAATTGCCATTAGTGTTTTCCGTTTTATCACCTGAAATATTTGAAGAGGAAGACCCACCCAAAATATACCCCCCGTCAGAAGTTTGTTTAATGGATTGTAGTTGATCACCACTACTTCCACCAATAGTATTCTGCCATTGAATATTTCCTGTTGCATCGGTTTTTACGATCCAGAAATCGGAATTGCCATTAGTGTTTTCCGTTTTATCACCTGAAATATTTGAATCCGACCGTCCACCAAAAATATATCCACCGTCAGTAGTTTGTTCTACGGAGTTTAGTTGGTCCCAATTATTTCCCCCAATGGTATTTTGCCACTGTATGATACCTAGTGAATCAGTTTTGATGATCCAGTAATCATAATTTCCAAAGCCTCCGATACAGTTTTCCGTTTTATCGCCTGAAATATTTGAATTGGAATATCCTCCCAAAATATATCCACCGTCAGCAGTTTGTTCTACGGAGTTTAGTTGGTCCCAATTATTTCCCCCAATGGTATTTTGCCACTGTATGTTTCCTGTTGAATCTGTTTTTACTAACCAATAATCATGAATACCATTACTATGTTCCGTTTTATCGCCTGAAATAATTGAATGGGAAAATCCTCCAAGAATATATCCTCCGTCAGCAGTTTGTTCTATGTAGTTTAGTTGGTCCCAATCATTTCCCCCAATGGTATTTTGCCATTGTATGATACCTAGTGAATCAGTTTTGATGATCCAGTAATCAAAAGTACCATTGCTGTTTTCCGATTTATCGCCTGAAATATTTGAACTGGAAGTTCCTCCCAATATAAATCCTCCATCAGCAGTTTGTTGAATGGAAAATAGCTGATCCCAATCATTTCCCCCAATAGTATTCTGCCACTGTATGTTTCCTGTGGCATTGGTTTTCACTATCCAGTAATCATAACTTCCAATGCTATTTTCGGTTTTATCGCCTGAAATAGTTGAATAGGAAGCCCCTCCCAAAATATATCCACCGTCAGCAGTTTGCTCAATGGAGTATAAATAATCCATACTATTTCCGCCAATCGTATTCTGCCACTCTATCTCCTGAGCATTTAAATTAACACTAAGTGATAAACAAATACTAAAAACCAAAAATTTACCACCCGTAAGTTTTTTAAAAAAGGAAGTTAGCATGTTTTTATTTTTTGTGAGAAGCAAATGTATTAAAGGGTTTTGAAAAAAACCTTAAAAGTTTAAGTAATTACCCCTGACCCCTAAAGGGGAACCAACGCCTGAAACGACAGTAAGTCACAGAAGCAGGTTCCCTTTCAGGGCAATGTAGTTTAGTTAAGAAAATGGTTGCTGTTAGAATTAGATTCCTCACTGCGTTCGGAATGACACTGACTGAAAACAACCAAGGAAAGAGAGATTGAGATGGCGCGGCAAAGCCGCGCCATCTCAATCTCTCTTTCCAAATTCAATATATAATCTGTCGTTCCGAACGCAGTGAAGAATCTTAACTAAACTAAATTGCCCTTTAGGGGTAAGGGGTAAAATGATTTCAGGACGAGACACTATTTATTTAGATCCATCTGCCGTAAAGGACATGCCCCCTCAAAGCTATAACACCACCGAAATAAAACCAGGCAAAAGTTATACTGTACGCGAGTTGTTGTACCACACCATTGTTAATTCCGATAACCACTCCACCTACCTGCTAAATGCAAATATGAATATACCTGCGTTTTACAAACTCTTTGCCGACCTTGGTTTTCCTACCCCAAACCTAAGCGATAATAATTACCAGATTACTTCTGCCGACTACTTTAAGTTTATACGCATACTTTTTAACTCATCTTATTTGTCGAGAAAAAATTCGGAGTATGCTTTAGACTTATTATCTAAATCTACTTTTAATGATGGATTATCAAAATACATTCCTAAAGAAATAACCGTGGCACATAAGTTTGGCGAATACGGTTCTCCGTCAACAGTTTTTCAAAAGCAATTGCATGAATCGGGCATTGTATATTTAAATAACTACCCTTACTTAATTACAATTTTTACAGGTGGCAACAGGTTAGAAGATTTGCCCCCTGTTATAAGCACTCTTTCTAAAGCTGTTTACGATTTTATGGTTGGTTTAGATAAACCGGCATAGGATAGTTAGGTTTAGAGTTTTGTTTTTGTAAGGATAATACTGACTTAACCCAATAATTAGAAACTTAAACACATTACCCAACTTTCCTTTTTTAAATATTTTAATACATTTGCCGCCCTTCTCGCGCATGTGGCGTAATTGGTAGCCGCACCAGACTTAGGATCTGGCGGAGCGATCCGTGGGGGTTCGAGTCCCTCCATGCGCACTTAACCAGGTTCGGAGTTTGTAGTTGAAAGTATCTCACTCAAACTCCGAATTTTTTAAACCCGTATCATTAATAAAAAACTCTTTAAGATTTATATAAAAATTTGTTACGCATATTTTTTTGACACAGATTTACAGATTAATTAAAATTGATTTGTTGATTTTCACCGATTCTGCTTCGCAGCACGAAATCTGTGAAAATTTTAAAGCGAAGCGTTTTTAATTGCCTTTTTTAATCTGTAAATCTGTGTCAAAAAAATAAGTCCAACTCCGTACTTCTCACAAAAAATTTAGTTCAGAATAGACTTACAAAAGAAATTTAAACAGCTTCATACAGCAATAGTCAATCTCTAAAATATCAAAACAATAATTTAAATGAACATTTCACAGGAAAATATTTCCGATTTAAACAAACTTTTAAGAATTAAACTCTCACCTGCCGATTATCAAAAGGATGTAGAGTCAGCCATTAAAAAATTCTCTAAAACCGCCACATTAAAAGGTTTTAGAACAGGTCAGGTGCCAGCCGGTGTTATAAAAAAAATGTATGGCAAATCTTTTTTGGTTGATGAAATAAATAAGATTGTGGGAAACCAAATCAATCAATATATACAAGAGAACAATCTATCTGTTTTGGGCGACCCTTTGCCAAAAGAAAATACCGCTCACCAAAATAATTTTGATCTGCAAGGCGATTTTGAATTTTTGTTTGAATTAGGACTTGCACCCAACGTAGAAATTACTTTGCCTCTAAAACATAAAGTAAAATATTACGAAATAGAGGTTGATGAAAAACGTATGCAAGATTACAGTAATGATTTAAGAAGGCGCTACGGTAAATTCTCAAACCCCGATGTTGCCAACGAAAAATGTATTCTGTATGGCGATTTAACAGAGTTGAATGCCGATGGAACTGAAAAAGAGGGAGGCTTAAAAAACACCTCAACCATTTCTATTGAATTGGTTAAGGATGCTGCTATAAAACAACAGATGCTTGCTTTAAAAAAAGACGATGTAATTGTTTTTAATCCCATGAAAGCAATGCAGGATGCAACCGAAGTTGGCTACATGCTTAAAATAGAAAAAGCGCAGGCAGAAAATTTAACATCAGATTTTTCGTACAAAATTTCTTCAATCAACCAGGTAGAGAAAGCGGATTTAACGCCAGAGTTTTTTGATAAAGTTTACGGACCCGGCACCGTTACCACCGAAGCGGAATTTAACGAGCGTGTTAAAAATGATATTGCAAATATGTTTGCCAACGAAAGCCGCCACAAATTCAATCATGATTTGGAAGATGTTTTATTACACGAAATAAAATTTGAATTGCCCGATGAGTTTTTAAAGCGCTGGATTAAAACCGTAAACGAAAAACCAATAACCGATGAACAATTAACCCGCGAGTATCCAAGCTACTCGCGCGAAATGAAGTTGAAACTTATTGAGCAAAAAATTGCCGGAGATCATAAAATAGAAATAACCAAAGATGATTTAAACGGATATGCCCGTCAGTTAATTCTGCAACAGTTTAGCGGCTATGGTCAAAACCTTGGCGAAGAACTAATAAACGACTTTGCTAAACGTTATCTGGACAAAGAAGAAAACCTGCGCAAGGCAACCGAACAGGTAATGGCTCAAAAAGCGCAGGAAATAATTGCAAACAACACAACAAAAGACGTTGAGAAAGTGTCTTATGATGAGTTTGCAAAAATTGTTCGCGAGCATAAACACGAACACTAGTTTTTGGGAAATGAGTTATGAATTATGAATTTACATTTCAGGTTTAATAGCTTCATCTATTGGGTTCTTTCTATTAAAGTTTAAATTTTAAGTTTTGTACATAAATTGTTTGAAAACAAATTTTACCATTAGCCGTTAAAGTATCCTCAAGCGGTATTTTTGAAAAAATAGAAACAAAAAACAAACAACCATACAAATGAATTACAAAAAAGAATTTATCAGTTACGCAACCAAGCATCATGGCATTAACAGCCTTGCCGTAGATCAATACATTCAGTCGGCTGCGCGTGCCGAAGGATATATCTCTCCCACCATTATAGAAGAAAGGCAAATGAACGTGGCATCTATGGATGTTTTTTCGCGCTTGATGATGGACAGGATTATTTTTCTTGGCGTAGGTATTAACGATTACGTAGCTAATATAGTGCAGGCACAACTTTTATTTTTAGAAAGTGCCGATGCAAAAAAAGATATTCAAATTTACATGAACAGCCCAGGCGGAAGCGTGTATGCAGGTTTAGGAATATACGATACAATGCAGTACATCAATCCAGATGTGGCAACTATTTGCACAGGCATGGCTGCGTCAATGGCGGCTGTATTACTATGTGCCGGAACAAAAGGAAAACGCTCTGCACTTAAACATGCACGTGTAATGATTCACCAGCCAATGGGTGGTGCTGAAGGACAAGCAAGCGATATTGAAATTACAGCACGCGAAATACAAAAACTTAAAAAAGAACTGTACGAAATTATTGCTCAACATTCGGGCAAAGATTATGAGCAGGTGTGGAAAGACAGCGACCGCGATTACTGGATGGTAGCCGAAGAAGCTAAGGCTTATGGTATGGTGGATGAAGTTTTAACCAGGAAAAAAGGGTAACTGCTGTAAGCGTGTTATAAATTTGAAATGTTTTTCCAAAATTGTTTCAGGTTTAAGAAATACGATTTATAACTTAGCATAAAATTTTAGCAACCACTTTGAAGAAACAACAAGAAATAAAATGTTCGTTTTGCGGAAGAGATAAAAGCGAAACCAATGTTTTAATTGCGGGCATGCAAGGTCATATTTGCGATACCTGCATTGAACAGGCTCAACAAATTATAAAACAGGAAACCACGGGTGAACGTTCAAAAAAATTCAACTCACCGCTAACCCTTTTAAAACCTGCCGAAATAAAAAAGTTTTTAGATGAGTACATCATCGGGCAAGACGAAGCTAAAAAGGTAATGTCTGTTGCTGTTTACAATCATTACAAAAGATTACTGCACAAGGGCAAACCCGAAAAAGATAAAGATGTAGAGATTGAAAAATCCAACATTATAATGGTTGGCGAAACGGGTACAGGCAAAACATTACTTGCGCGCACCATTGCTAAAATTTTAAATGTTCCTTTCTGTATTGCTGATGCAACTGTATTAACCGAAGCCGGTTATGTAGGCGAAGACGTAGAGAGTGTTCTTACACGCTTGCTCCAATCTGCCGATTACGATGTAGCCGCTGCCGAAAAAGGAATTGTTTATATTGATGAGATTGATAAGATTGCACGTAAAGGTGATAATCCTTCAATTACGCGCGATGTAAGTGGCGAAGGTGTTCAGCAAGGTTTATTAAAAATGCTGGAAAGCACGGTAATAAATGTTCCCCCACAAGGAGGCAGAAAGCACCCCGAGCAGAAAATGACTCCTGTAAATACTCAGCATATTTTATTTATATGTGGAGGAGCATTTGATGGAATTGAAAAAGTTATTGCCCGTAGATTACACACCAAAGCCATTGGCTACTCTGCCAAAGACCGCGCTGCAGGTATTGACAAAGACAACATGATGCAGTACGTTGCTCCTACCGATTTAAAGTCATTCGGATTAATTCCAGAATTAATCGGAAGGCTTCCTGCGCTTACTTTCTTAAATGCGTTAGATAAAACCTCATTACGCAGAATATTAACCGAGCCCAAAAACGCTTTAACCAAGCAATATGAAAAGCTGTTTGACTTAGAAGGAATAAAGCTTTCTTTTGATGATGATGTGCTTGACTTTATTGTTGATAAAGCCATTGAATTTAAACTTGGGGCACGCGGTTTGCGTTCTATCTGCGAAGCAATAATGATTGATATTATGTTTGATTTGCCATCGCAAAAATCCGTTAAAGAATTTACAGTTACCCTTGATTATGCAATGGAAAAACTTAACAAGAGCAATCTTAACAAGCTAAAAGTTGCGTAGTTATAGCATGGGCTCAAATAAAAAAATCCCTTAGCAAAACGCTAAGGGATTTTTTTATTTGGTGGGCCTTGTTGGAATCGAACCAACCACCCACAGATTATGAGTCTGTTGCTCTAACCGAATGAGCTAAAGGCCCTGCTTTAAAAAGCGTGGCGAAAATATACTTTTGCCATTTACAAACAAAAGATAGTGGCAGTTAAAAATATCATTCTCGATTTGGGTGTTGTGCTTCTGCATGTTGACACAACAAAAACTATTTCAGCATTTAAAAACTTAGGCATAATAGATTTTGATGCTTACTACACGTTAAAAAAACAACAGCACTTTTTTGATGAGTTTGAAAAAGGATACCTCACCGCGCAAAAATTCCGCCAGGCAATAAGAGATGCCAGTGGAATAAACTTAACCGATTTGCAAATAGATAATGCCTGGAATGCAATGCTGGGGCAAATGCCTGTTCATCGTTTTGAGTTTTTAAAACAACTTAAAGAAAAATATAAGTTGTTCCTGCTTAGCAATACCAACATTATACACTGGCAGGCTTTTATCAAATATTTTGATGAGACGTATGGCACTGGAAATTTTGAAAACCTTTTTGAAGGTGTTTATTATTCTTTTGAAACAGGTATGCGAAAGCCTGTTATGGAAATTTACGAATTGGTATTAGAAGAAAATTTTCTCAACCCTCACGAAACTATTTTTGTGGATGATAACGAACAGAACATTTTAGGAGCAACACTAACTGGTATACACTCTCACCTGCATTTACCGGAAACTGATATTGAAAAATACTTTCATGTACTCGTTAACAACTACAATAACATAAATTGATCAGGTAGTATTTATCGTCCCTCATTTTTAAAAGCCGCAGTTTCATTAAGCATTTCGAGAGATTTAATTACCGGTGTCCATTCTTTACCATTGAAAATAAACTTAAACCACTTTTTGTGCATATTCTCCGCTTTAATGTTAATGAACAGCCACAATGCCAAGTACAAAAAACTAAACGTGATTAACAGTTGAAAGAAAAGTGCATAAAAATTACTACCAAGCAGCATTCCTTTACTAAGATAAAAAGTAGTCCATAAAGGCAATTGCAGAAACAGCAAACGTGTAACCCATAGTGTAGAAGATTGTAACCTTGCTAATTTTTCCTGGGTTTGCAAAACCGGTTGACTTACGTCAATCTGGTGAATAATGATAAGTTGATAGAGATAAATAAATATTGCCGCCTTGGTTAGCAATACCTGTAGTCCCATTGAAACAATAAAGAAAGGGCTTGCAAAAGAAAAACTCGTCAATAGAATAACGTCAACCAAAATAACCCACAAAATACCACAGATAATGGTAAAAATCTTAATGGGTTTCATTGAAAAAACGGCAGAGCGAATTTTAAGATGTAAAATATCTTCTGCATTCTTACGGTTAAGGTGTAGTGTTTCGTCAAGTTTTTTATCATAAGACTTCCAAAGGTTTAAAATTTCAATTTCTTTCATATTATGATTGTTTAATTGCTTCAAATTTTTGCCTGAGTGCTATTTTTATCCTGCTGATTTTTGTTGCCACATTGGTTTCAGTAATCCCAATTATATCAGCAATTTCTTTATAACTTTTTTCTTCAAGGTACAGCAACATCAATCCCCTGTCAAGTTCTTTCAATTCATTGATAAACCGCTGTAGCAAATTAAAATTCTCCTCAGACTCTTCATTCTGATTGATTTCAGAAAAATTAAAAATATTACTTGTAAGTGGATAAGCCATTCTGCTTCTTACAGTTTGTTTCCTGTACCATGAAATAGCAACGTTTAATGCAATCCTGTAAATCCAGGTTGAGTATTTAAACTCATTGTTATATTGATCAAACGATTTCCAAAGTTGTATTACAATTTCCTGTATAATATCTTTTCTGTCTTCTGCATCCTTACAGTACGAATTTGATATTTTATAGATAATACCCTTATGGGAATTTATTACCTCCAAAAAAACTTCTTCCCCATATTTGGATCTCATCTGTTAACTTTAAAATGCTGTTTGGGTAATTATTCGCAGGTCATCACAAAAAATCACACTTGAAAAGTAAAAAATTCTTAACCCTGATAACTATTTAAAATTTTCTACAGCAATAAACTTATTGCAATGGACAGTTTCGTCTTTAAGATTGTTTGAGCAAATAATAATGATGCGGTTTTGTTTGTTTTGTAATATAAGATTATTAAACCATTCCGCACCTCGTGCATCAAGGTTGGCAACCGGTTCATCTAAAAACAAAAGCGGTGCATTGCTATAAAAGCATAACAACAGTTTAGCGCGCTGTTTCATACCCGAAGAAAATTCTTTTATCGGCTTATGTAATGAATCAGTGAGCCACGCTATTTCTGCCATTTGCTCAAAAGATATGTCTGTTATTTTTTGTTTGTGCTGAAAATATAATTCAAGGGTTTCGTACAAGGTATATTCCTCAGGTAAATCCATGTAAGGAGAAGAAAAACCAATGTAGTTATAAATTTCTGTAGCAGGAATATCGTTGTCATTTACATTCCATTTTATTTCTCCTGATGAAGGAGAAAGATAACCACTCAGCATTTGCAGTAGCGTTGATTTGCCTGAACCATTGGCACCGGTTACAGCAACACAATCACCAAGGATAAGTTCGAGCGAAAGGTTTTTACAAATCCATATTTTATTAAATTTTTTTCCTACTGACTGGAGCTTGATGGAAGTCAATTTGCAAGTGATTTAAAAGTGTTTGTTACTGACTTGCTGAAAAAATTATTCTTCTTCCTCTTTAACATACCCCTTCATTAAACCACGCTGCGATTTGGAAATAAAAGAAAGCACCTCATCTCTTTCTGTTGTGGCCTCAATGCCGGCTTCAATTTCTTCAACACCTTTTTTTACGCTGTGGTTTTGTACAAACAACAGGCGATAGATGCTTTGCACGACATTAATCTGGTCATTAGTATATCCTCTCCTGCGCAATCCTACTGCATTAACACCTACATAAGAAAGAGGCTCGTGTGCGCATTTTGTAAATGGGGGCACATCTTTACGCACAAGCGATCCGCCCGAAATCATTACATGCTTGCCTATTCGTACAAACTGGTGTATAGCAGAAAGTCCGCCAATAATGGCATGGTCTTCAATCTCTATATGTCCTGCAAGGGTTACACCATTGGCAAGAATACAGTGGTTGCCAATAAAGCAATCGTGCGCAACATGCACATAAGCCATTAGCAAATTTTTATCGCCAATAACTGTTTTGCCCGATGCAACAGTTCCCTTATTAATAGTAACACATTCGCGTATAATGTTACCGTTGCCAATCTCTGTTGTTGTGGGTTCACCATTGTATTTTAAATCTTGCGGAACGGCAGATATAACAGCACCCGGAAAAAACTTACAATCGTTACCAATTCTTGCTCCATCAAAAATTACAACGTTGCTTCCAATCCAGCAGTTGTCGCCAATAACCACATCGGCATAAATCATTGCAAAAGGTTCGATAGTAACGTTATTACCAATTTTTGCTTTGGGATGTACGCTTGCCAACGAAGAAATCATATCAGCTCTTTTTTACAATTTGTGCAAGCATTTCAGCTTCCATTACTACTTTATTACCAACAAAAGCGGTGCCGCTCATCTGGCAAAGTCCACGTCTTATTGGTGACATTAATTCTAATTTAAACACAACCGTATCACCCGGTATTACTTTATTCTTAAAACGTGCATTGTCTATTTTCATAAAATAAGTCCAATAGTTCTGCGGATCGGGCACGGTATTTAAAACAAGTATGCCGCCTGTTTGTGCAATGGCTTCTATCAACAATACACCAGGCATAACAGGGTTGCCGGGAAAATGTCCCTGGAAGAACCATTCATTCATGGTTACGTTTTTAACGCCTACCACATGGTTTTCTGACAGTTCAATTATTTTATCAACCAGCAAAAACGGAAAGCGATGAGGGAGAAATGCCGATATCTGGTTTATATCAAACAAAGAAGGTTTGTTTACATCATACAACGGCACTTTTAGGTTTGCTCTATCACGCTTAATCAGTTGTTTTATTTGTTTACCAAAAGCTACATTGGCGGCATGACCCGGGCGGGCAGCAAGTATGTGTCCTTTTAGATGCGTTCCTATCAACGCCATATCACCAACTATATCCAACAACTTATGTCGGGCAGGCTCGTTCTGAAAATGCAACTCTGTATTATTTAAAATGCCCTTGCCTTTAACTTCCATTTTGGGTTTGTTAAACAGCGTTGCCATTTCGTCTAACTTTTGCTGTGATACCTCGCGGTCCACTAAAACAATGGCATTGTTTAAATCTCCACCTTTAATTAAATCGTGTTTAAGCAATGCTTCTAACTCATGTAAAAAAACAAAAGTCCGGCACTTGCTTATCTCATCTTTAAACTCTGTTATTTTATGAATTTGTGCATGTTGCGTGCCAAGCAGTGGTGAGTTGTAATCTACCATTACCGTTATGCGATAATCGGGGCTTGGCACTGCAAGCATTTCAACATTGCGTGCAGGTTCTTCGTAAGTTAAGTTTTCTTTTAACTCATAATAAAATCTTTTTTCTTTTTGTTCCTGCAAACCTGCTTTTGCAATTGCAGCCACAAATTCAGATGAACTGCCATCCATAATCGGCACTTCGGGTCCATCTAATTCAATTAAAATATTGTCAACCTCCATACCTGCCAAAGCAGCAAGCGCATGTTCGGTAGTGTTAACCTTTACACCGTTTTGCGAAATGGTGGTACCACGTGCTGTATCGGTAACATTATCAACATCAGCAACAACTTCGGGCGAACCGCTTACATCAATTCTTTTAAACCGATAGCCGGAATTATCCGGTGCAGGTTTAAAAGTAAGTGTAGATGGTTTGCCTGTATGCAGCCCTACTCCTGTTACGCTAATTTCTTCTTTAATAGTTACCTGGTTAATGCTCATTCTTTATAGTTGGGAGTTGCGATTCGGAGTTTTGAGTTGAGAGTTTTGGGTTTTGCGTTGTGCTTATATTCATACCCCGAAACTTCAGGGCATCATTGACCATTCACATTTTTTTCTCTGCAAGTTTTTCTTCAAGTTCTATTATTCGTTTTTCGAGTAGAGGAAGTTTGCGGAATAGCACATAAGTGCGTTTGTAATCGCTGATATTAAATGCGGGTGATCCCTGCACAATTTCGTTGGGTGTGGTAATGCTTGCACCAATACCCGACTGTGCCGCTATTTTAACACCTTCAACAATTGTAATGTGCCCTACAATTCCTACCTGCCCGCCTATCATACAGTTTTTACCAATTTTAGCAGAACCGGCAATGCCTGTTTGCGCAGCTATTACGGTGTTCTCACCTATTTCAACATTGTGTGCAACCTGTATCAAATTATCTAACTTAACTCCTTTGCGTATAATGGTTGAACCAAGTGTTGCACGGTCAATGGTAGTGCCACTACCAACTTCTACATGGTCTTCTAAAATAACATTGCCTATTTGCGGAACCTTGTTGTAATTGTTTTCGCTGTTTGGGGCAAAACCAAAACCATCACCACCAATAATTACTCCTGAATGCAATGTACAATCTTTACCAACAACACAATCACTATAAATTTTTACACCTGCAAATACTGTGGTGTTATTACCGATGGAAACATTGTCGCCAATAAAACAATTGGGGTAAATTTTTACATTGTTGCCAATAGTACAATTATCGCCTACATAAGCAAATGCACCTACATAAACATCTTTACCAATGGTTGCACTTTTAGATACGTGCGACATTTCTTCAATGCCTTTTTTATCGCGCCTAACCTGGTTATACATTTCCAGCAACTTTGCAAAACTCTTATAAGCATCATCAACACGCAGCAGGTTGGTTTTAACAGGCTGCTCGGCAACAAAATCTTTCCCTACAATTACCAATGAAGCCTTGGTATCATAAATATATTGCACATATTTGGGGTTAGCCAAAAACGATAATGTGCCGGGTTTACCTTCTTCAATTTTAGAAAGGGAAGAAACTTCTATAGTAGCGTCACCTTCAATGGTGCCACCCAAAAGGTCGGCAATTTGTTTAGCAGAGAATTTCATTAATTACAAGGCTGACAAACCTACGTGTTTTTTTTAAACGAATTTATGCCCAAATAAAAAAACCGTATTGTTCATTTTCACAGAGAAATGAACATTTAAAGAGAAAATAAACCCACGTTTTTTTTTTAAGTTTTTACCAATACAAAAAAACCGTATGGTTCATTCTCCTCTCAAAACAAAAAAAGCATGTTTCAGTTATTCCCGAAACATGCTTTCTGCAAAAACAAAAAAACTTTTTTTACATACCTAAAGCCACAGTAAACTTTAAAGTAAAGTCATCCATAATTGCTTTATCGCCAATATCAGAAAAAAATGTCTTTGAACCATAGCGAACATCGTATTTACTTCTGTCAATAACAATTGAACCGCTGCAATTCATTTTTCCACCTTCATTTTTTAATGCCACATCAAAACTTACTGGGTTACTCTTTTCTTTTATGGTTAAAAATCCTTTAACCGAGTGTGTCATGCCATCTTTAGCTTCTGCCATTGGCGTAATGGAAGAAATTACAAGTTTTGCAGTTTTGTGTTTTTCAACATCAAAAAAATCGGGAGACTTTAAGTGTCCCTCTAATTTTTCTTTCCCTTTTCCGGCTTCCAAATCTGATACAGTAATGGAGGTCATGTCCATTTCAAATGTTCCGGTCCACTGTCCGTGGTTATCGGTCAATACTCCGCTTGAAAGGTTAACCGTACCATTGTGCTTACCTGTTACCTTTTCGGCAAACCATTGTACGTTACTGGCTTTAGCATCTAACTTATAATTAGTAGAGTGCGGAGCCTTTGCAGTAAATGAAAACATAAATGCGGCAGCAACAACAGCTGCAGATGAAAATAATTTTGTCATAGTTTTTTTAATTTAAATTTGTTAATGTTGTGTTTACGGATGCAATAATAATATTCACTACCTGAAAAAATATTGAACTGGATTAAGAAACACCAAATTAACCTTTTTGTTTATAAATTTATTACCAAATCAATTACATACTTTTGAATCTCATCAACTAAAACTACTTGAAATGCAAAGTAAAGCACAAACCCCCGATGATTATATGGCAGAAATACCTGCCGACAGAAAAAAAGTAATGAATGAAATGCGAAATGCTATCATTAAAAATATTCCAAAAGGTTTTGAAGAAATGATGGGATATGGAATGATGGGATACGCAGTTCCGCATAAAATTTATCCTGCCGGTTATCATTGCAACCCCAAAGACCCGCTGCCATTTATGGGAATGGCATCGCAAAAAAATTTTATTGCACTTTACCACATGGGTATTTATGCCGACCCAAAATTGTTAGCCTGGTTTCAGAAAGAATGGAAAAAACATTCTCAAAAAAAATTAGATATGGGCAAGAGTTGCATCCGCTTTAAAAAACCCGAGGATGTACCGGTAAAACTGATTGGTGAGCTTGCTTCAAAAATGACGGTAAAAGAATGGATTGCATTGTACGAGAAAAATCTGAAGAAAAACAAATGATCATTGCCGAAATACAAGCCATTTGCAAAAAACTAAACGGTGTTACCCAGGATATCAAATGGGAAGACCATTTGTGTTTCAATATTGGTGGTAAAATGTTTTTAGTTACTTCTCCCGATTCTGTTCCTGTTACTGCATCTTTTAAAGTAAGTGATGAAGATTTTGAAGAAATTAGTAGCCGTAACGGATTTATGCCTGCCCCCTATCTTGCGCGCTATAAATGGGTTTTTGTTAATGATATTAAACGCATGAGCAAAAAAGAATGGGAGCAAATGATCAGTACATCTTATCAACTCATTGCAAAAAAACTTCCGCCAAAAATTAAAAAGGAGATTGGGATTATTTAATTTTTTCTTTGCGAACTTTGCGCCTTTGCGAGACATTAAGGAAACTGAAAGCACAACAAAATACTCTAATCATCATTGGCGGGCCTACAGCCTCCGGCAAAACTTCAATTGCAATTGAAGTAGCAAGATGTTTTAATACAGAAATAGTATCTGCCGATTCCCGCCAGCTTTTTCGCGAAATGAATATTGGTACTGCCAAACCATCCACACAACAATTAACAGAGGTAAAACATCATTTCATCAGCTCACACTCTATACACAATGAAATGAATACAGGTATTTACGAAACGCAATGCATTGATTTATTGACTGCCCTTTTTAAAAAAAATAAAACAGTAGTAATGGTAGGCGGAACCGGACTTTATATAAATGCTGTTGTCAATGGAATGGATAATTTACCCGAAGCAAGTGCCGAAGCTAGAAACCAATTGCAACAACAACTTGAAAAAAACGGAATAGAATCGCTTCAGGATCAACTAAAGGAAATTGATTTAAAAACTTATTCTAAAATTGATTTGCAGAACCCCAACAGACTCATTCGCGCATTGGAAGTTTATATGATTACAGGCAAGCCCTATTCCTCCTTTCTTAATAGTAAAAAGACCGAAAGAAATTTTACTGCAAAAATGTTTGGTGTAGAAAGAAACCGTGAGGAGTTGTACAAAACAATTAACAACCGTGTGGATGATATGATGCAACAAGGTTTATTGAAAGAAGCCGAACAACTTTATCTTTTTAAAAATCTTAATGCTTTGCAAACAGTTGGCTATACCGAGCTGTTTGACTTTTTAGAAAACAAAGTATCATTAACAGATGCCGTAGAAAAAATAAAACAGCATACACGCAATTACGCCAAACGGCAGGTTACCTGGTTTAAAAAAGTAAAAGATATAAACTGGATTACTGGTGCAGAAGAAATTATTTCAAAAATCAATAATTAAACGTTACAACCTGCTTTACATCTTGGTGTAAACTTATTCCTACCGGACAGGTATGTGCAATACGTTCCATTATTTTTTTCTCCTTATCAGTATAATTATTTGGAGGAAAGAAAAATGTTACATTCACTTCGGCAACTCTGCGTGGATCTGAAGCCATCACTTTAATAATTTCCATTTTTGTTCCATCAATGTTATACCCATGCGTTTGAGCACCAATAGCCATTGTGGTAAGCATACAAGTGCCTAATGAAGTAGCCAGCAAATCAGTTGGTGAAAACGCCTGACCCTTACCTCTATTATCTATGGGAGCATCAGTTAAAATTTCAGTGCCAGAGTAAACGTGCCGAGAAACCGATCTTAGTTCACCCAGGTATGTTGTCTTTACTGTTATCATTCTGCGAATGTAGTGGTTAGTTAGTATAATTTAGTTTAGAGCCCGGCAGTTTCGGGAAGAGTACTTGGTTCGTGATTATGAACACCAAACTAAATGCTTTTAACCAAAGGCAACTTTTCAACAACTGTTAACTTCGCTCATACACCTATACATTATTTTATAATTTGGCGCTCTCAAGAGAAACCCTTTTCATTTTAACCAATACTTAATTATTACTTAAAGTTAATTTATGCACGTTGCAATAGCAGGAAACATAGGATCCGGAAAAACTACTTTAACAACTTTACTTTCTAAACAGTTTAAATGGGAACCACAGTATGAAGATGTAAACGATAATCCTTACCTGAACGATTTTTACGATGACATGCAACGCTGGAGTTTTAACCTTCAGGTTTATTTTTTGAATAGCAGGTTTAACCAGGTTTTAAAAATAAAGAAGAACCCAAAAACTATAATTCAGGACAGAACCATTTACGAGGATGCATACATCTTTGCGCCCAACCTGCATGCAATGGGTTTAATGACCACACGCGATTTTCAAAACTACCAGCAGTTGTTTGAGTTGATGAACACTTTTGTTTCACCACCTGACTTATTAATTTATTTACGCGGTACAGTTCCTGCATTGGTTAAGCAAATTGAAAAGCGTGGAAGGGTTTACGAAAACAATATTCGTATAGATTATTTGCGCAGATTGAATGAGCGATACGAAGCATGGATAAGTACCTATGAGCATGGCAAACTTTTAATCATAGATATAGACGAAATAAACTTTGCTGAAAACAAAGAACATTTAGGAATGATTGTTCAGCGTGTTCAGGGAGAATTGGGAGGTTTGTTCAGCGGAAAGGTGAAGTAAAAAATACTTTACATCACTTAGCGTTTTACTTCAAAAGTAATTTTAGTATTAATTCGGAATTCAACTATTTTTCCTTTTTCAACAACTGCGTTTTGATCCTGCACATAAACAGATTTAATATTCTTAATTGTTTTGCTTGCTTCTTTAACAGCATTGTTGGCGGCCTCTTCCCAGCTTTTTTCTGATGATGCCATAATTTCAATAACTTTAAGTATTGCCATAATTTTTGTTTTATAGTTTTGCTAAAATAAACAATTAGCTAATTGAAATTCAGTGCCTGAATATTTTCTACAGGTAAACTACAAGTATTATTGTAACATAGATAAATCAAGTTCTTATCCTCAAGAAATCTTCCTTTGAGTAAAGGAAGCCGTGAATCCTTTTCTGAACCTGCAACTGTAAAGTTGGTACGATAGCTTTGAGAAAATTCGCGTAATAAATTTTTTGCATTTTTACCGGTAAAGACAATTTCGTGATAAGGAAAGACAATATGCAAGCCCAGCAAACCCCAGTTAGAATAAGCCGAACCATAATGAATTATTTCTTCTGTAAAGTAATTCAGTAATCTTTTAGCATGATCAGTAAACTTAGTTTCACCAAAGTGCTTTCCTAAATAAAAAAGAGATTTTGCAATGGAGGAATTGGATGCAGGTATTACATTATCCTGCACTTCTGATTTACGCACAATTAAATTATCATCATCATTTGCATTGAAATAAAAAATACCGGTTTCATGATTGACAAAATTTTCCAAGACGTAAACCATCATTTCTTTTGACTTTATCAGCCACCTATCTTCAAATGTAATCTCATATAGCCTGATGAATGACTCAATTACAAAAGAATAATCTTCCAAAAACCCCCGTACTGTTGAAACATTATTTTTATAAGAATGAAAAAGCAAGCCATTATTCAGAAACTGTTTTTCAAGTATAAGTTCAGCCAATTCAATCGCTCGCTGCTTCAAATCATTGCGGTTTAGAAAATACGCGGCATCACATAATGCTGATAACATAATTGCATTCCATGATGTAAGTGATTTATCATCAAGTCCGGGTTTTACTCTCCTTTCTCTTTCCTGTAATAAAACATTTTTTAATTGCTCAATGAGTTTGTTTAGTTGATCAGGATGTACGTTATATTTTTTACAAATTGCTTCATCTGATTCTTTTCTCAATAAAATGTATTGGTAATTTTCCCAATAGCCGTTTTGGTTTAAAGAGAAATAGTCTGATGCAAGTTCAACTACTTTTTCTTTATCATAATTTACAAAAGTGTTTTTATCAATTATTGCCAAAATTTCTTCTTTAGACCAGGTATAATATTTCCCTTCTTCACCTTCACTGTCGGCATCAAGCGCAGAAAAATAAAAACCCTCATCACTTCTCATTTCTCTATTTAAAAATTCTAAAGTTTCTTCTACCACTTTTTTATAAAACGGTTTTTTAAACAGAGAAAATGCTTCGCTGTATAATGATATGAGTTGTGCATTATCGTAAAGCATTTTTTCAAAATGTGGAACTTTCCAGTCAGTATCTGTTGAATACCGCGCAAACCCTCCTCCTACCTGATCGTAAATTCCACCCATTGCCATTTTATCCAATGTAAGTTCAACATGTTTTAACAATTCAGCATCATTACTTAAAAAACCATAGCGTAACAAAAACACATAGTTGTTTGGCAAAGAAAATTTTGGTGCTTTCTGAGGACCGCCTTCCACATTATCTAATCGCAATTTCCAATTGGCAACACAATCTTCTAAGGTTTTTTTATTGAATTTTTCCTTTTCTCCTTCCAGTTTTATCAATTCATTCTGTTTAATTCCAGAAGTTAATTCTTCAGCATATTGCTCGCATTTGCTTCTCTCAACTTTGTACATAGCGGCAAGTTGCTTTAATATATTTTGCCATTGTACTTTATTGAAATAAGTTCCACCATAAATTGGTTTTGCATTTGGCAATGTAAAACAATTGAGAGGCCAACCGCCCCTGCCCGTCATTAATTGTACTGCATGCATATAAACACTATCAACATCAGGTCTTTCCTCCCTGTCAACTTTTATGCAAATAAAACTTTCGTTCATTAGTTGAGCGATTGACTCATTTTTAAAACTCTCATGCTCCATTACATGGCACCAATGGCACGAAGAATAGCCAATGCTTATCAATACAAGTTTGTTTTCTACAGTTGCCTTTTCAAAAGCTGCACTGCCCCACGGTAACCAGTTTACAGGATTGTGTGCATGTTGCAATAAGTAAGGACTTGTTTCACTAATTAAACTATTGGTGTAACTCATTACACAATAATAGTCTATTTAATAGTGAGCCTAAAGAAGTCTCAATCCTTCAAAACCCAGTTCAAAAACTGCGGAAAAACTTTTGCCCAAGTTGAGGGATGATGTTTTCCATCTTTCATTTCAATATATTCAATATCATTTTTTCTGCTGACGCCTGCTTCTGTCAGTTCCTCAACAATATCAAGCGTATCATCTATTGAATCTATAATACCATTACTGTTTCTGTCATTTGTTTCATCAGCAGTACCTGTCTGCAACCAAAATTTTAACGCTCTTTTGGTTTTGCTTCTTTTTATAAGCGCGTGCATAATGCGGTCCGTATCTTTATAACCTTTGCCTAACGGTTTGCTTCGCCACCAAAAAGAGCCTGAAAAAACACCGACCTTACTAAAAGTATCGTGGTTATTCCATACAATGTTAAAAGCTGAAAGTCCACCAAGCGAAAAACCTGCAAAGTAGGTCAATGCTTTTTCCGCTTCAAACGAAAATTCTTTTTCAGTGTGTGGTATTAGTTCATTCAAGATAAACCATTCATATAAATGCGCTTTAGCACCACGTTTTAAATAATCGGGTTTTCCACTTGTACCGTACTCGTTTAGCCTTTCTTCGTTAGAGTGAATAGCAAGTACCAATAAAGGTTGCTCGTGGTGTTGTAAATAGCATTTTTCTAAAGAAGAATATAAGTTGATTGCGTCAGCATCCTGCCCGTCATTCAACAATAAAATTCTTTTTTGCTTACTTGTTTTCCATTGCACCGGGTATATGTATTCAAAATGTACACTTCGATGGAGATATTTCGAATAAAGATTTGATTTTCTTTTTACTAAAAATTTTGCCGCCACGGTATTTTATTGAGTTTGCAAAAATAAAAGTTGATTTATGATGATTATGATTTGAAATCATTTTTACTAACAATGAAAGCCCCAGCCAACCCTCCAGGAAGGTGATGTCAGCATACTGCTAACACAATCAGCTTGAGCTTTAATAAACAAAAAAAGGGCTACTCATTTTAGAGTAGCCCCAACAACCAACCATGAATGAAGCCGCTGCTCACACGACTCCAGTTTTTTACTAGGGTATAAGCCTATGGTTGTCATTATATTTTTCGATAAAGCGATACATTTTTTTTCTTTTTGCCTTTAATGTTTTGAGTTCGTTAAATTCATTGAACATATTTTGGTCTTTTGCTATCATCATAGCTAAATTATCAGCATCATAATCTGCAATTTGTCCGGTGTTAAAATCAAACAATCTTTGAAAAGTTCCACTATGGAAATCTGTCATTACCGGTGACATAGTTTGAACGGTTGGGTAACTTTCGGTAAAAACCGAAATGCTTCCTATTGTCGAGAACTTATGAAACTTCCCATTCAGATAAATAAATGGTGTTCCGTTTTCTACATATCCCCACAAGCTATCGCGGTTTATTTTTCTTTTTATGTTTTGTGCATCTAAGTAATAAAGACTTTCTGTATTTGCCCACTGAGAAAGTGTAAATTCAATATTATGGTCGTACGATTTTACCAATTGCTCTTTATCTAATGATGGTTTATTCGCCTTAATATCTGAGAACGAATAATACACGCCATCTTTAATCGGGGAAAAATTATTTGTTCTTTTAAGATAATCAGCATCTGTTCCTGTTTGTGCGTTAACGCTTAATAAGCTAACTGAAAGAATTAATGAGAGCATGGCAGTAAATTGTTGTTTGACTACCACTATCAAATATCTATGCCAAAGTGTTTTCATGCTTTTTAAACTGTATGTAATAAAGTTGGCTGTAAATGCCGTTTTTTTGAATGAGTTCGTTATGATTTCCAGCCTCCGCAATTTCTCCATTTTGCAAAACAAAGATAACATCTGCACGCTTAACTGTAGCAAGCCTGTGTGCTATAACAATGCTGGTTCTGTTTTGGGTAATTGCCTCTGTGGCTTTATTGATAAGGGCTTCATGTGTGGAGTCAATATTTGAGGTTGCCTCGTCTAAAATAAGTATTGATGGTTTATGTGCATAAGCACGTGCAAACGAAATTAATTGCCGCTGTCCTGCGGATAAAAGTGTGCCTCTTTCCATCACATTAAAGTTGTAAGATTTCGGAAGATTTTCTATAAAATTGTGTATACCAACCTGCTTTCCGGCTTCTTCAACATCGTTTACAGCTATACTTGTATCATATAAAGTAATGTTATTGTGTATAGAGTCAGAAAAAAGAAACACATCCTGTAGCACAACGGCAATCTGGCTTCTTAAAGAATGTAACTCGTAATCATTTATATCAATACCATCAATTAATATACGTCCTTTTTGAATTTCGTAAAAGCGGTTAAGTAAACTAATGATAGTTGTTTTGCCCGAACCCGTAACACCAACCAATGCTATCATTTTCCCACTTTCAATTTTGAAAGAAATATTTTTCAGCACCCACTCATTTTCTTTATAAGCAAACCATACGTTTTCAAAAACTATATCTCCTTTTATTTTCTGGGCTACTATCTTTCCTCTATTATCCTGCTTCTGGCCTTCATCCATTAATTTAAAAATGCGCTCACTGCTAACCATTCCCATTTGGAGCGTATTAAATTTATCCGCCAATTCTCTAATGGGTCTGAACAGCATATTAATGTATTGAATAAAAGCTACCAGCACACCAAATGTAACCTCGCTTCGTAAGACCTCGCCACCACCATACCAAACAATAAGTGCAATGGAGGTAGCAGAAAGTATTTCTACAATAGGGAAAAAAATACTGTAGTACCACACCGAATCAATGTTTGCTTTTCGGTGAGTTAGGTTTATCTCATCAAATTTTTTGTACTCTTCTTTCTCTCGATTAAAAACCTGGATGATGCGGATTCCTGTTAAATGTTCTTGGACAAATTCGTTGAGGCGGGCAACTTGTGTGCGTACTTCCTTAAAAACATCTTTTATTTTTATTTGAAAAATTCTTGTTGCATATAGTAAAACAGGAATTGTTACTAAACTTATTAATGCAAGCTTTGGGCTGATGAAAAGCATTACTGCGACAATTATAATCACCTGCAACAAATCACTGATGATAAGAATTAGCCCGTCAGAAAAAATATCGGCAATGGTTTCCATATCAGAAACAAGGCGGGTCACCATAGTGCCTACCGCAGTTTTATCAAAAAAAGAAAGTTTAAATTCAAGCAGCCTGTTGTATAAATCTTTTCTTAATTGGAGAATTACTTCCTGTCCTAAAAAATTGGTAAGCGTGGTATAAATAAACTGAAGTATAAATTGTATGATTAGCACACCAACAAGAATGGCTGTAATAAGAGCCAGTCCATTCAAGTCCTTTTTTAGAACATAATTATCAAGTGCATATTGTGTAATCCAGGGTCTTACAGGCGCAAATACAGATATGGCAACGGCAACAATAGTGGTTGTCCAGAAAGTTTTTTTAAATGGACGAACATACACCATTGTCCTGCGCAGTAAATTCAGATCAAATGCTTTCCCGCTAACGCTGCTCATTACTTAATGCTAAAAGGGAAAACTACAGGTCTCTCAATTTTTAAATATGGATATTTAACACTGGTAAGATATAAAGCGTGTGGGGGTGCTGATGCCCCGGCAAGTTTTCTGTCTTTTGATTCAAGTATTTTTTTGAAATCATTAACAGAAATTTTCCCCGAAGAAACATTTAGCAACGTTCCTACAATTGCTCTTACCATGCCGCGCAAAAAACGGTCAGCAGAAATTTCAAAAACCGTATAACCGTTTTCTGACTTCCATTCCGCTTCGATTATTTTACAAATTGTGGTTTTGTTTTGCGAATTTGATTTACAAAAACATTCAAAGTCAACATGCGCCATCATTATATTGCAGCACTCATTCAATAAATCAATATTAAGTGGTTTAAAAACAGGCATTGCATAATCTTGCATAAAAACATTTTTTCCACTACTTAAAAAATAATGATACGTTCTTTCTGTTGCATCAAACCGTGCATGAGCATCATCACTTACTTTTCGAATTGAAAATAATGAAATATCGTAAGGCAACATGCCGTTTAAGCTGTACAGTGCATTGTATTCATTTATGTTTTCCTCACTGCAATCGAAATGCAAAAAAAACTGAGAGGCATGCACTCCTGTATCAGTTCTTCCACATCCTGTGGTTTCAATATTTGAATTGGTGTATGCCGATAATGCCTCATTTACTTTTTCTTGAACAGAAACTGCATTTTTTTGAATTTGCCAACCGCTGTAGTTGGCTCCGTTGTAACTAAGCTCTAAAAAATAACGGTGCATATTGGAGGTGCTAAAATAGTGGATAGGAATGAGAGATTGGGAAGTGGTTTGGTTATATTAGGAGCATGGTTAAGTTTTATGAGATTATTTTTATATCAGCCAACTATTCAATAAAATAGCAAACTCTTTTGCCACCTTAAATGACTAAACACATTGCCAATACCAAGGCGCTAAACATCATTGTAATTGTAGCTGCACTTGGCTACTTTGTTGATATTTATGATTTAATACTATTTGGGATTGTTCGTATACCAAGTTTAAACGGTTTAGGTATTACAGACCCCAACTTAGTTACCGAATATGGTCATCACCTAATAAGCATTCAAATGATAGGCATGCTGGTTGGCGGAATTTTGTGGGGTGTTATGGGTGATAAAAAGGGAAGGGTATCAGTTTTGTTTGGCTCCATCCTGCTCTATTCATTGGCAAATATTACCAATGCTTATGTACTTGAAATAGCCAATTTTTTCGGTACCTCTATTATTGATACATATAGTTGGTTGCGTTTTATTGCCGGTGTTGGTCTTGCAGGTGAATTGGGTGCGGGAATTACGTTGGTAAACGAAACGATGACTAAAGAACATCGTGGTTATGGAACAATGGTAGTAGTTTCGTTTGGTGTATTGGGAGCTGTGTTTGCAAATATTTTAGGCAAGTATGTTACATGGCAGCACTCATACATTATTGGTGGTGTTATGGGATTGGTTCTTTTATTTTTACGCATTGGTGTTTATGAATCAGGCATGTATGCGCAGGTAAAGGAAGAAAAGAAAACACGAGGAAATTTTTTAATGCTGTTTACCGATGGCAAGCGCTTTATCAAGTACCTGAGTTGTATTGCAGTGGGTGTTCCCATCTGGTACATGATTGGTGTACTGGTAGTATTTTCTCCTGAAATCGCCAAGGCGCATGGCATTGAAGGTGTAAAAGGTGGTGATGCTATCATGTATTTTTATGCTTCAACAAGTGGAGGGGATTTTTTATCGGCATACTGGAGCCAGGTATGGAAAAGCAGGAGAAAGGTTTTGTTGTTGTTTTTAGTTCTCTCCATCATATCAACCCCAATTTATTTATATGGATTACATGGCGCTACTCCTTTTTTGTTTTATTGTGTTTGTGCTGTGCTTGGTTTCGCATCGGGTTATTGGGCAGTGTTTGTTACAGTAGCTTCTGAAAAATTTGGAACCAATTTACGTGCAACGGTTACCACCACCGTTCCGAATATGGTACGTGGGTCATTGGCCTTTCTTACAGCATTGCTGGCATGGTTTAAAGACAGTTGGGGGTTAAACACCCTGGATGCAACCATGCTGGTTGGCGTGTTTGCTTTTTCAATTGCGCTTGCATCTTTGTTTGGTATTAAAGAAACTTATGCCAAAGATTTGAATTACACTGAGGAATAAATTTTTCTATTATACACTCAGTTCTTCTCTAAGCTGGTGCAAGCACATTAATGTTGCAGCAAGCATAAATCCAGGAAAAACAATAAGCCACCATGCGGAAATTTGGTCACGAGCCGAAGCAAGCAATGTTCCCCACGTAACAGTTTGATATGGTATGCCTATGCCAAGGAAAGAAAGTGATGCCTCAGATAAAATGGCTGAAGCAAAAATCAAAAGCGCTATAGAACTAACCATTGGTAAAATATTTGGGAGAAGATGTTTGAAAATTATTTTAGAATCATTAAATCCGAGAGCACGGGCTGCATCTGCATAGCCTGATGATTTTATCTTTAAAGTTTCCGCCCGAACAATTCGTGCCACTTCTGTCCACGATATAAATCCAATTATAATTATCAAATTAAAGACCGAAGGATTCATTACCGCTGCAAATGCAAATATGATTATGAGAGAAGGTAAAGAAATAACAACTTCAGTTGCTCGCATCAATAAATGATCTATTGGAATAAAATATTTATGAGAAAATATTTTAAACCCAGAAATGAGCCTACCAATTTTAAAAAATAACCACATGATTATTAAAAAAACAAGAGCAGCCAATAAACCCTGAAACAAAAAAAATAATGTTGATGACTTTGAAGAAGAACTGATAAATACATCAGAAATTACAGCCGAATAGAAAAAGGCGGGAATTAACGCGATAATTAAAAAGATAATTTCTCCTGCTTTAAGAGTAAGTGCTTCATTCCCAAAATAACCTGCAAATAATCCAATTATCAATCCGATGGTAACAGCTAAAAACATAGAGAAAAATCCTACAATCATACTTACCCTTGCACCATGCACAATTCCCGATAACACATCTTCTCCTAATTTATTTGTTCCTAACCAATGCCATTTGCTCCACTCAAGCATTATTTTGTTTCCATCTTTAAATTCAAATTGTTCCTGTAAAGGAGAAATGTAATTGCTGTTGGCATAATCTGGAGTATAGGGCTTGTATTTAATTAATGAAAAACCGCTTTCGTTTCCTGCAATAAATGGTGCGAATAAAGCCATCAGTAAAGCAAAAAGTAAAAAACATAAAGAGACTTTACCTTTCTTAGATAATTTTTTATACCACTTAAATATGTTTTTCATTTTTCTTCCGATAATGAAATACGAGGGTCAATAAAATAATTTAGTATATCTGAGATTAAAAAACCAACTACGGTTAACGCTCCGGTTAGCAATACTATACAAGTTATAAATGGGTAATCTTGATTTTGGATAGCATACCATGTTTGAAAGCCCATCCCCGGTATTGTAAAAATTGTTTCAAGCACAATACTGCCTGCAAGCACAGAAGGAAAAACATTTCCGAATAGCGTTATCAGTGGAATGAGTGCGTTTTTTAAAGCATGCTTAATAACAGCGTTTCTTTCGTTTAACCCCTTTGCACGCGCAGTTAACATGTATTGTTGTTTTGCATTACTGTTTAACAGACCTTTTGTATAAAGATTTATAAATGCCACGGAGGAATAAGTATAACAAATGAGTGGAATAATTATGTAAGGAATTGTTTTTTTGATTTTATAAACCCATCCATCATCTGCCTCAAATCCAGAAGGAGGTTTAATTCCTGAAGCTGGTAGTAAGTGAATAAAACTGGGATTGGCAAATGTGTAAATCAAACAAATGGCAATAACAAAAACAGGAATTGATATTAACAGAAAAGAACACCTGTCAATAAATTTTCCTGCTTGTCTCTCCTTCTTTAAAAATGAAACAACACCAAGCGGAACTCCAACAACAAACGCAAGAAGTATAGACGCGCAACTGAAAAACAATGTCCAGGGTAGTTTACCTTTTACAATTTCAATAACAGGTTCGCGCGTTGCATAAGAAACACCAAAATCTCCGCGAAAGATGCCACGTGTTTTAAAATCATCTGTTTCGTTGTTCCCAAACAACCATTGATGAAAACGATTTTCAGAATAAAATCTCAAAGTCGGAATATAATTTTTCCAAATCATTTTGTTTTGCTCAAGGCTTAAGTAAGCATCATCAATATCTTTTACATCATTATGAAGTGAAGTTGTTTTTGAAAAAACTTGCATTTGATAAATATTTCTACTCACCTTATCTTTATTAAAAAAATATTTCAATTCGCCAGCCAACTCAATCACCTCAATATTTTTTTCGATTCTCGCATTTACTAAAAGCTGATTTAGCTTTTCACAAAATGAAACAGCTGAAGTAGTGTTGCCGTATTCATTGATTAGTCTCTGCACAAATTCTTTGTCTTCTTTATTATAAATTTTTTCTAAAGAAGAAGAATAAGACAAGGGTTTAACAGCAAAATAAAAAAGCGGCAAATCCAGTCCCAGTTTTTCTATCCAAAATTTTTTTTGAAGCTGACCTACAGGCACACTTCCGCCTGAAGTTGACTTTTCGCTTTCTAATATTTTGTCCAGTGGATTAAAAGGTGCCAGTGAACTTAAACCAAATGCCAAAAGGACTACAACTGCAAGAACAGGTAAAAAGAAAAAAATTCTTTTAAGCAGAAACCTCAACATAAGTTCTTACATTGAAGTATTATCCTGTTTTCCAACAACGTTTGGCAATTGCAAAGTATTTAAAAGCAAGCCGGGTTTATCAAAAAAGAAATAAGTGTTGGACCACCGCTTGTGGCATGCAATTCTGCGCATTGAAGCAAAAAGGAAAATATACGGCTGCTCATCAACCACAATTTGCTGAAATCTCTTTGACAAAGGTGCGCGCATATCATCATCAACCTGATAGCGTATTGAATCAATGAGTGCATCGGTCTGAGCATTGCCAAAACCGGTGTAATTACTTCCATTATTAAGCCAACTCTCCGTATGCCAAAGTTGAGAAGGGTCCTCGGGAAAATTTCCTTGCGACCATGCGCTAAGCATCATATCAAAATTATGGTTTCGAGCATCTGCAAATAACGTTACACGGTCCAATGGATTTGGTTCAGCTCTTACACCAACTTTTTCAAACGATTGAGAAATCATTACAGCAAAATCTTTCCAATCAGGTACTTCAACAAAATAATTCAACTTAAAGGCAAGTTGAAGTTTTTGTCCGTCAATAATCTTATCTCTAATGCCATCAGCATCCGTATCTTTCCATCCTGCATCGTCCAATAATTTAATCGCCTGCTTTTCATTATAAAAAACTGCCTGCAAATCGGTATTAAAATCTTTCTTTAAATAAGCGTAGGGTCCAATTTGTCTCTTATACTTGCCCTTATTAACTACATCGTTAATTTCATCGTAAGGAACAAGCATTGCGAGTGCTTTTCTAACGCTTACATCGGTAAAACACTTTTTATGATTGATGCCATCCGGTTTCATGTTAAATGCAGCGTAAGTAAAAGTATATTGGTCGGTAAAGTTTGCATTGTAGTTGGTATTAAAAACCGAATCTGACTTTAGTTCAATAAGTGTTTTGGCAGAAAGAGTTGCAGAGGCATCGTAATTCTGAGATTTAAACTCAAGAATTTGTGATGCTGTTTCTCTGTTCAGCTTAAATACAATTTTTTCCGGTCCTGCCTGTTCGTAAAGAGAAGCAGATGTTGAAGTCCAATGATTTTTCTTTTTAATTAATACCAATTGCACTCCGGGTTCCCACACACTTACTTTATACATTCCCAATCCGTTAAACAATTGTGGGTCAGTGCCGTTTTCAGGTGAATTAAACTTATCAGCCCATGCAATAAGCTCAGAATTCCTTTTTGCATCAAAAGTTGTATCATCAAATTGCTGAAAAGAAAACCGGGATAAAACATTTTCAGCATCAAAAAAAGATCTTTGCATGATCCCGAAATCACCCCAAAGAGCTACGTTAAGCAAATAATTCTTTTTCATTCGCACAGTAAACATTCGGTTATTCTTTTCATCGGCTTTTATATCAGCAATATCTGAAATGTATGGCTTTAGTGTCGGGTTGTTTACCAATGGGCATTTATGCGCTTTCATAGTAAAAATTACATCATCAACACTTAATGGTGAACCATCGTCCCATTTAGGTTCATCGCGCAATTCGTAGGTATAGCTCAATCCATCCTTAGAAATTAAAGGAAGTGATTTTACCAAATCGGGTCTTAGTTGTGGCTGAAACATATCTGTCTGCACAAGGAATTTTTGGGTATAAAGCATTATTTCACTTCGCATATAAGAAGTGCCGTTAGTAGGGTGAAGGTTATCAGCTTCAGCAATTACGTGGTAAACAAGCGTATTTTCCTTGCTCCACTCAGGTTTAAAGTATGGTGCATCCTGGTAGCGTGTAAACAAAACTGAATCACTTACTTCATTAACATCATTATTACTCACTTCATTCCTTTTAAAGCAAGATGAAAGTGAAAGAACTACAGTAAGTAAAAGACAAATTTGTTTATTACGCATATTTATTTCTTTTGATTTGCTAAAAGTAGCAGAAATAATTTCTGAAGTTAAATTTCCGAAAAGCGTCTTTCAACAACCTATTGGTAAAAACGGCTAACTTCCTTTACACAGTAAATAAAAAAGGCTAACTGTTAAGGTAGCCTTTGGTGGAGAAGATGGGACTCGAACCCACGACCTCTTGCATGCCATGCAAGCGCTCTAGCCAACTGAGCTACATCCCCTTTTAAATGCGGCTGCAAAGAAAAAAAAATAATTGAAGTAGCTAAAACTTAAGTGTGAAAATAAAGTAATGCTTGCTTCTATTCAAGTTTGAATTGTTTAATAAGCACCACTTCTTTTTCTTAAAAACCATTCAATCGTAAGTAGTATAATAAGTAAAGCAAAAATCGATTTCAAGGAAATGAAATCGCGCAACTTTTTATGATAATACGAAACCGGTTTTACATCTTCTTTTGCCTTTACTTCATCTATAATCAAACTCATTTGTAGGGGATAAAACATTTTGCCACCGGTGCGTTGCGCCATTGCAAAAAGCATTTGATGATTTGCTGTTAGCTCAGTATTTTCCATTTGCAGTGTATTAATGGTAAACTCGCCCTCATCTTTATAATTAGTGTTACCAAGCTTAACTTGTGCTACATAATTATACTTACCGGCAGGAAATATTCCGGCATTAAGCGTGTAGGCATTGGAAGTTTTACTGAATGTGTATTTATATTCTTTTTTTGATGATGAATAAATCGTCATTTGTGCATCAGGATCATTTACAATTTGTCCGGCAGGGTTTACTAACTGAGCTTCAAAAGTGAGAGGCTCATTTTCGTTATAGTGTGTTTTTCCAGAAACGCGAAAAGGTGTTTTCTTTTCCTTAACCAATAAATACTGAACTATTTTAGATATAAGCTCATTGGTATAATTATTATTTCCTTTTTCTTCAAACTCATTTAAGCGCCACTTCCAAAACCCCTCACCACATAACACAGCACTTTTAGCTCCGTTAACATCAGCAAAATAAAGTAGTGGTTGTTCGGTAGTTACCGGTCCAATTCTTTGTTGTAACAATACATTTACTTGCCCGTTAATGCTGTAAGTACCGAAAGGGGCAATTAAAGGAGGAAGTTGATTAATAAAAGTCAACAATTCATCATTGGCAGTAAACAGTGTGAAATTTTTATTTGAGTAAGGAAGAATTTCATTATTCCGATTAATGTTTGATGATATGGAAACTCCTAAACTAAGCGAATTAAAAATACGGCTATTGGTTTGTGCACCTAAAACATAAAATGCTGGAACACCTGACTCCTTAATCCTGTTAAGAATATTTTTTGAAGAAGTATTATCAGAGGGTAATTGATGAATAATTACAATTTGGTAATCGCTTAAATTTTCAGCAAAGTTTTCTGCATACTTAACTGTAGCCGAATAATTTAGGTTGTTTTCAATTGCTGTTTTAAATGCCGATAAATCAGGATGAGGACTATTAGCAACTATCAGCACTTTTTGTTTACTCTCCAATACTTCAATAAAAACATCCGATGCATTATTTGCTAAATTAATTTCTCCTTCAATTGATGAAAGTCTGATACTATATTTTTGAATTCCTTTTTTCTTTGCTTCAATAATCATAGGAACAGTGAAATGGTACCTGTTTCCGGTAACACTTATGTTACGGCTAAACACTATAATTGAATCATGCTTTACAGTTAATATTGTGTTTGCACCCGCACATTGTTTCGCATCAACAATTATTTCTAATGGAAAATTATTGCCAAGAAATGCAATACGATTGTGATTAACTTTAGAAACAACCAAGTCTTTTTTAACTGTTGTATCGCCCAGTGCTATCGTATAAAAAGGTACTCTCAATTTCTCTGCAGAATAAACCGGGTTGCTTCCATTATTATAAATACCATCGCCTGCAACTATAACTGCGCCTAGATTTCTTCCTGAATATTTCAACATTAAGTCATTTACCAACTCAGAGTAATCAGAAATTTTATCGTTGAATTTTAAATCAGGATTTTCGTAAACATTATTTCCAAACCCAACAAACCTAACATCAAAATCTTTTGACAACGATTGTTTTAATTGATTCAGGTCTTCCTTGTAAGCAGTGAGTGGGTATTTCAAAGTATCACTATAATTAATGGACGAGGAATTATCGGCAGCAATTACAATTATTGGTTTTTCAATTTCTCTAAAAGCGGTTTTTATCAGAGGAGATAAAAGAAAAAATGAAAGCAGCGATACGAGTATAAATCGTGACGCAGCCATTAGTCTAATAAGCCAAGCCTTTGCTTCTGTAAAATGATTGTCTTTTTTATAAAGCACCCATGCGTATGCAAAGCCCAATGCAAAACAAAAAATAATAAACCATAAGGGAAAAGAAGTGATTAGCTCCACAAATAAAAGTTGAACGGCAAATGTATTTTAAAAAATATGTTTGGAGAGAAGGTAAAGATGAGTTATAAATGAGAGGCTGATTGTAAATAAACAAAGAGAGCACCCCATTCGGGGTGCTCTCTTTGTTTATTTACCAACCTTGTTTTTAATATTGGTTGGTACTATTTTGATGTTGCTTTTACTACTGCACCACCAGTCTTACCTGTTGTTTGGCACTGTTTGACCTTACCTCTACCATGTAAACCCCTTTGCTGAGTTGGCTTACTTCTATCACGCTTTGGTTCTCACCTTCTTGTGCATTCATCCCGCTGCTGTAAACTATTCTACCGCTTACATCTTTCATCTCTATGCTCACTTCTTCTGCCTGCTCTGCATGATAGCTTACCGTTACTTTGTCATCTGCAGGGTTAGGGTACAGTTGGATTTGGGCGGTAGGTGCTGTTTCTGTTATTTCTACTGCCTCTCTGCAGCTTGGACTCGCACTGTATGTTCTTGTTGCCGCTCCGCAGGCATTGCTCGCTGTTAAGCTTACTGTTGCATTGCCTGTGTTCCAGTCAACCGTATAGGTGCCTGTGCCCTGTCCGCTTACATACACTGCCGCTGCTGACGGTAACACTGTCCAGTTTAAGCTGTAAACGCCTGTTACGCCCGTTAAGCTCGAGCTGAATTGTATGCCCGCTTCGTTGTTGCACCATACTGCAGGGTTCGCTGTTATTACGCTTGGCGTGTTGGGAGACCCTTTTACTGTTATTGTTCTGGCTGTGCTTGTACCACATCCATTGCTAGCTGTTACACTCACCGTGCCCGTACTAAACGTACCAAACGTTATGCTTACGCTATTGCTGCCCTGGCCTGATACTACTGTGCCATTGCTTGCACTCCACGTAAAGGTAGCGCCTGCCTGTGGCGGGCACTGGTAGCTTACTGTTTGTCCGCACACGCCATTGCTTATACCTGTTATGCTCGATGGTACGCTCGGGCTGCCTATAGCTATGCTTTTGCTCCGGGGGGCTGAGGTTACTCCACATACGTTGGTGTACGTTACGCTTAGCGTACCGCTTAGGAACGCGCTGCCAAATGTTACTGTTATGCTGTTGCTCGTGCTTGACCCGGTGGCATTGGCTGGCAGTGTCCAGTTGTACGTGCCGGCTCCTCCGCTTGGCACACTATACGTTTGGCTCGTGTTTGGACATACGCTGAACACTCCGCTCATTGCTCCTATTACCGATGGACTCGTGCTCACTGCCAAACATTTGGGTGCCGTGCTTATGCAGCTTGCATTCGCTGTTACGCATATGCTGCCACTTGTATAACCAACAGGCAATACTGCCGTTACGCTCGTGCTTGTGGTCGTATATGGACTCGCATTACCGTTAAACGTGGTGCCCATAGGACCTGTCCAGGTGTAGTTCTGTGACCCTACTATTGGTGCATTTGTAATTGTATATACTG